>Ga0055584_100000007_pt1 | contig 185763 bp, 176 predicted proteins | sample OSDHelmetaG_FD_58716 | JGI IMG/M metagenome (GOLD analysis project Ga0055584, IMG submission 58716) | Pelagic marine sediment microbial communities from the LTER site Helgoland, North Sea, for post-phytoplankton bloom and carbon turnover... | ecosystem: Environmental > Aquatic > Marine >... | reverse complement strand
CGCGGTCATGCAGTGGTGTGAATTTCATCGTTCATACTCCGTGAACATATTGATAAATAACAAAAAAATAGATTTTGTTAGCACTCTACTTATTTGAGTGCTAAGGATTTAGGGATGTTTGAGCGCCCTGTCAAGGTTTGCCGGGCGGTTTTTTCAAGGTTGTCTCAGGGTTTGCCGATAATTTCGGGATGGGAAAGAGATTCGGCGACCGTTATAACGACAATTCGACGGCCCCTGAATGGTTGGGTATGGAGAGTCGTCACTTGTTCGTGTTTCCTGCCGACGGTAATAATCAAGTATCCTTGCGGATTGGCCTCCTGCCAATCTTTTAGATCCGGGTGCAATAGTCCAACAGGGACGATCTGCTTTTCCAGGCGGCCCATGAAGTTGAACTGGCCATGGTATTTTCCCAGATAGGCTAGCGGGATGTCTGAATCCTGCCATTGACGCAATTGTTGGGAAAAAGCCTTTAGATTAAAGCGTTCATCTAGGGCTGGTTTGAGGCTCAAGTGGATTACGACAACCAGTGCCATGGACAAAATTCCAAGGCTTACAATGCGGGGCATCAGGCTGGTGATGGAACGACTATACAAAATAATTCCGCCTGCCAGTAACGCCATCACCAACCCCCAGATGAAATCAATTTCTGCGATAAGGGGGGGTAATTCTATTATCGTGGCCAGCGCAGGGGCGACGCTTAAGGCAAATCCTAAAACAATAAACAGGATAGCAGGTATCTGTAATCCTGATTGCTTCCAGGAGCTTTGATCAGGCTGGATTGCATGATGATCAATCAGCAGCCGCCCGCCAATTAATGCCAGGGCCGGAAAAACAGGCAAAAGGTAATGCAGTTGTTTGCCGCTGATGGCCGAAAAGGTGATCAGGGCAGGTAAAAACCAGACAAGGCAAAAACGCAGTCCGTTATCACCGCGAATATCGCGCAGGCCCTTAAGGGCGCGCCAGGTCGCCGGCCATATTGTCCAGGGCAGGACAAGGGCAGGCAAGACCGCCAGGAACCACCACCACGGCCGACCATGGGCGAAACTATCGACCATGCGACCGGCGGACTGACCCCAAAAGATAGCGTCGCGATATTCTTCACCACCACTTATGGCAGCCGGGATCGCCCAAAGAAGGGCAATGGCAATGCCGCCCAGCAGGGAAAAACCAACACCTGAGTACCACCGCTTCCAACCGCGGCTCCACATATCGCTGCCAGGGGCAGGTTTTATATCGCCGCCGTTAATCTCGACTTCAGGCTCTTTGACTTTCGTGTTCAATGCCCACAGGGGGGCAAGAAGGGCGACAGGCAAGGTCGTCAGAAGGATCGCCGGGCCCTTGGTCAGTGCGCCAATGCCTATTGCCAGGGCTAACCATATGAAACTGCCTGGAGCGTCGTTTTGCCAGGCGCGAATGATTCCAATCATGGCGAGCAAGGCACAAAAGGCGAGCAGCATGTCGAACATGGTCAGGGTCGTGAATAGGGTCCAGAACAGGCAGGCCATTAAAATCAGGGGTGCAGCCACGGCGACGCTTGATCTATCCGGCCACAGGCGCTGGGCCAGCACTCCGGTCAGGAATAAATTTACAAGGCCAAATAGGGGGGCGACAAGTCGTGGCCACCAGTCATTGACGCCAAAAACCGACCAGCCGACATGCATCAACCAGAACAACAAGGGTGGTTTGTGACTGTAGGTCTCGCCGTTCAGATGGGGCACCAAAAAGTTACCGTCCCGCCACATTTCCCAGGCGACGGCAAGATAGCGGGTTTCATCAACAGGAAGCAGGGGCCTGAACTTCAGGGCGGTGGCCATCAACACCAGCCACATGCCTGTCCAAAGCAGGACATAACCGCTGGCCGTTATGCGGCTGGTGGATAACAGCTTAGTCATGGCTTCTTGCCCTCATCGACATCGACACCAAGTTTATGTTCAATGTTGCTATCGAAAGACTTGCCGTGGCGGTGCTTACGATAAAGGGAGACACCAAGAATTCCCGAAATGATAAATAAGACGACGCTGATGGCGATACGTAGTTCCGGATCAACACTAATGCCACTACCGACCAGGGTGAAGACAAGGGTTTGCGGTAAATAGCCTGTGGCTGATCCCAGGAAGAAAGGCACAGCGCCAACACTTGAGACCCCGGCGACAAGGTTTGTCACAAGGTTGCTGCCCAACGGTAGCAGGCGGATCAGCAAGGTCATACTTAATGGATTGTCATGCAGAAAATCATCAATACTTTTAACCCGACCCGGGAAGCGGCTGACCACAAAGTCCCGTCCCAACACCCGGGCGTAGAAAAAGGCGATAAAGCAGCCAAGTACGGTTGCTAACAGGGCCAGCATTGTTCCTTCAACCAGACCAAAGGCATAACCACCAAGAAAACAAATGACCTGACGAGGTAACCCGACAGCGGTGAATAGCAAACCGACACCTAAAAACAAAAGTTCACCGCTAAAGCCCTGGCCCCGGATGTCGCTGTCGATCCAGGTTTTATCGATGGATGATCCCAGGCCTGTTGTTTTCAGGGCATAACCAACGGCGACCAGTGACACTATCCAGATCAGACCACGAAAAAAAATACCTGGCGTCATTGAGGTCTGGCCTTGGGTTTTTTTTCTTTGCCAGTAAGTTCTTCGACTTCGGGTTTGCTGGCGCGGCGTTGTAGCCAGAGAACGCCAAGCAGGTCGATAATGCCAACGGCGAGACGATCCAGGGTGCCATATTTGGACGTGCCGCGTTCACGTGGGCGATGATTTACTTTCAAAGAAATAACCGCCCCACCGCGGCGGATCATCAGGGCCGGCAGGAAGCGGTGCATGTGGTCGAAGCGAGGCATATCGAGGAAGGCCGCCCGGGTGAAGACTTTCAGGCCACAGCCCGTGTCGGGCGTCTCATCTCCCAACAAGCCGCCGCGAATTTTATTGGCGACTCTTGATGAGACACGCTTGATCCAGGTGTCTTGTCTTTTGGCGCGCAGGCCGGCAACAAGCAAACTGTCCCGATTTGGGGCCCCTTTCAGGGCGCTATACAGGGCCGGGATGTCTGACGGATCGTTTTGTCCGTCCCCATCCAGGGTGGCAATAACGCTGGCCCGGGCGGCCTTGATGCCGGTTATGATGCTGGCGCTTTGACCACAGCATTTGCGGTGGACCAGGACTCTTAATTGCGGGCATTCAGCCTTGATCGTCAGAAGCTGCTCAACGCTATCGTCGGAAGAGCCGTCATCAACGTAAATAATTTCGCCCTCGCCGCTGATATTGCTTAAGGCGGTGCGAATTTCATCGATCAGGGGACGCAGGTTCTCGGCCTCGTTATGGACGGGGACAACAACGGCCAGTTCCGGCTTGTTGGAGTCAATCACGTTTTGGCTCGATTTAGACATTTTTACAATGGACCGTCTGACAGGAGAATATTGAACCGATTACTTATCACCCAGGCCCAATTCGGCAAAGTTCTTTCCGTTTGCAGGCTTGATCGGCCATTATGCTCGTAAATCGTAAAATAGTCGGCGCAAAGGAATGGCAATGGCAGATACTCTGATGCCTGACGGGGGAAGACTCGTTCACGAAGAATCTGTTCAATCCGGCTGGGTTGATTACAACGGGCACATGAATGTGGCCTATTATGTTCTGGTTTTCGATCATGGCACGGATGCTTTTTTACAGTTGCTCAATATGGGGTCAGACTATCGGGCGCGCACGGCAAGTTCCGATTTTGTCGTTGAATCCCATATCAACTATATGCGTGAAGTGGTTGAAGGTGAGCCTTTGCAAGTGGCCTCGATACTTTTGATGCATGACGCCAAGCGCATGCACTTGTTTCATCATATGTATAATGGCGAAAGCGGGCAGCTTTGCGCGACTATCGAGTTGATGATCGTTCATGTGGATATGGTTTCCCGGCGTTCCGCCCCTTTTCCCGAGGAAACATTGGCACGTTTGCAGACTTATATGAAAGATCAGGCACCATTTAATTATCCTGAACAGGCAGGATCGGTGATTGGAATCAAAGCTCGTTGATTTTTTGTTTGGACTTGGCGTCGGGACGTTTATGCTCTTGTAAGTTAGACATTGGGGCTTGTAAGTTAGATATTGGGGAAAGCCGGAGGCTTCTTTGGAATATACGGAATCGCTTGAGCAGGCCGCTGAATATGGGAATTCAGCCCTGAAAATGATGAACGAACGGGGGATTGTTGCGAATCCAAACAATTTTACTGTCTGGTTTCATTATTTTTCTGGCCAGGTCCCTGATTTAAATAGGGCACTTAACATCTTGCTCGAGAATGATCAGGAATTTACCCAAACCCGAAATGATGAAGTTTTCGAGAAATTCTTCACATTTGAGACGGAAAGTGTCGCCATCGAGGGTGCGGCAACCCGTGCCGAGGCGGAATTAACCAGTATCCTTAAATATCTTGGGCTTGCCGGTAGCGGTGCTGCGGAATACGGCAAAGTGTTGGAGATGGTTTCTGGTGAAATTACCCAAGGAGAACCCGATAAAATCGGGACCGCCATTACCAATGCCTTAAGCGCCACCCGGGCCATGGAAAAACAGAATAAGAGCCTGGAGAAAAAATTTAACGCGTCTTCGGCTGAAATCCATCGTTTGCGTGAAGATCTGGAGACCATGCGTCACGAAGCGTTGACGGACGGCCTAACCGGGATCGCCAATCGCAAGTTTTTTGATGCCGAACTGCGTCGGGGGGCCATGCAAGCAATGGAAGACGGTGTCCCCCTAAGTCTGCTGATTTTAGATATTGATCACTTTAAAAAATTCAATGACACTTTTGGTCATCAAATCGGAGACCAAGTTCTCAAGCTGCTTGCCCAGACCTTGACCAGTTCAACCAAGGGACAGGATTTGGCGGCGCGTTTTGGCGGTGAGGAATTCTGCGTCATCTTGCCCGGCACGGCCCTGGAAGACGCCGTTAAGGTGGCGGAAATTATTCGTAACAGAGTTGGTAAGAAGCAGGTCCAGAACCGCAAGACTGGTGAAACAATGGGTCAGATCACGGTGTCCATAGGGGCCAGTTCTTTCAAGTACGGCGAACCGCTTTCCCAAATGATTCTGCGGGCTGATGAAGCCATGTACACGGCGAAACGTAGCGGGCGAAACCGGGTCGTATCAGAAACAATGGTAGATAATGACGAATTGTCCTTTGACAGCTGAGGCTGTTCCTGGCGGATAGTAATAACGGCTTTCAAATATGACCTTCGGGCGCTTCTCAATAAGTCGGTTTTATGTCCGTCTTCGGCGTGTCACTCAAAGTGGTCAGGTCGCCTTGAGCTTTCTTGCCTTTGTCGTGGGTGGCGGGGTTGGCGGGGCGGTCATTCTTTTTCGTGAAACCATCGCCCTGGTCCAGGGAGCCACTTTTGGCACTGGCAGTGAGCGACTGTTTGTCCATCTTGATAAATTGCCCTGGTGGCAGATTGTCGCGGTGCCGGCCCTTGGCGGTATTATCGTTGGTCTTTTGGTAAAGTATCTGATGCCGGAAAAACGTCCTGAAGGTGTCGCCGATGTAATTGAGGCGGCGGCCCTGCGCGGCGGTAGAATGTCCGGGCTAACAGGGATGAAGGCAGCTTTGGTTAATGCCTGTTCGATCGGGTTTGGGGCATCCGTTGGGCGCGAAGGTCCGGCCGTTCATTTTGGTGCGGCCTTTGGCGGGTGGCTGGCGTCTTCTTTAAATTTGAACAGGTCAATTTCGCGAACCCTTCTGGGCTGTGGTACAGCGGCGGCCGTTGCGGCCTCGTTTAATGCTCCTATCGCCGGGGCCTTATTTGCCTCGGAAGTGGTGATCGGTCATTACGCGCTTAGCGCCTTTGCCCCAATTGTTATCGCCAGTGTTACCGCGACGGCAATTTCGCGCTTTTATTTTGGTGACTTCCCGGCCTTTGTCATCCACGAACACGTTATTCAGTCCCTGTGGGAATTCCCTGCTTTTATCCTATTGGGTGTTGTCGCGGGCCTTGTTGCCATGGGCCTTATGAAAAGCATCATGCTGAGTAGCACTGTGGCGGACAAGTTGTCGGTTCCAGACTTTCTAAAACCAGCCATAGGCGGTGCGGCTATCGGGGTTATGGCCATATGGTTCCCGCAGGTGCTTGGCGTCGGTTATGGCACGACAGAGGCCGCCGTGATGGTCTCCTTTTCGTTGGGTCTTTTGGTTTCTATCTGTGTCGCTAAAATACTGGCGACGGCTATCAGTATCGGTTTCGGGTTTGGCGGTGGCGTGTTTTCTCCGGCTTTGGTCATCGGGGCCATGTTGGGGGGGGCTTACGGGATAATTTTCACGAGCTTGTTTCCGGATTTATCAACGGGTACAGGTGCATACACTATCCTGGGCATGGGGGCCGTGGCGGCGGCTGCACTCGGGGCACCAATTTCGACAGCCCTGGTCATTTTTGAAATGACCAGTGATTATGCCTTGACCTTGGCCATGATGATCGTCGTCGTTATCTCATCAATGATTACCCGACAGTTTCATGGCGGCTCGTTCTTTTCCTGGCAACTTGAACGACGTGGTCATGATCTTCGCGAAGGACTGGAAGTGGCCCTGCTTCGTAATTTGCAGGTGCAAAGGGTTCTTTCTAACGCAGGTGAGCTGGTCACCCTGGGGGTTGGCCTGCCCGATATCCGTTTGATGCTGCAAAAATCAGAGGCGGGAGAGCTGTTTGTTGTTGATGACGGCGGTGTGCTTTTCGGCACCATTACGCTCGCCGATATGAGCGAGTTCGCCTTTGATACGGAACTGGATCATCTGATTACGGCCAGTGATGTGGCGCGTCGTCATCCGCCCGTACTGGCCGGTAATGAAGACCTGGAAAAGGCCTTGACCTTGATGCGGGACAATGGTGAAGAATGTGTTGCCGTTGTCGAAAACCGTGAGACCATGAAGTTTCTTGGTTGTGTGCGTCAGGGCCGGGTGATGAGCGCCTATAATCGCGCTTTGCTTGAAAATCGCCGCGAGGAACGCGGAGACTAAAAACCTGAAACCGGATCATAAAACGATGACCAAATCCCCGCAAATTGATCAGATAAAAATAACACCATACTGGTGGGATTCAGCCCCTTTCCCCAGGACCATTTTCAGCGATATTCCCCAATCAGCGGACGTTGGTATCATCGGGGCCGGGTATGCCGGGATGATGGCAGCGTTGACTCTGGCCAGGGCAGGGAAGGATGTGGTTGTCTTTGATGCCATGCGTGCTGGTGAAGGGGCAAGCAGCCGCAACGGTGGTATTTGCAGCGGTAACATCAAGTACAGTTTTAGTGTCCTGATCGAAAAGTATGGGGTCGAGCAGGCCAAGGCCATCATGGCCGAAGGAATTGCTGCCAGGTTGGCGCTAATAAATTTCATCGAAGAAGAAGGTATCGACTGCGGTTTCAAGATGGTCGGGCGATTTGATGGTGCTAATCATGTGCGAGATTTTGAGCGCATGGCCCATGAAACAGACTTGCTGAACAAGCATCTGGATTTTGGTGCTTTCATGGTGCCTGAAAATCAGCAGCGCGAGGAACTGGGTACGGACTTTTATCGGGGCGGTCGGGTTCGCCTGGATATTGGCGGTGTCCATCCTGGGGAACTGTATCAGGGCCTGTATAGTCGGGTGCTTGACGCCGGTGTGCGTGTTATCGACAAGACCGAGATATTAGACATTTCACATTCCGGCGATGGCTTTAGTCTTTCCACCGCGCGGGGCTCAGTCAAAACCGGTGATTGCATTGTTGCGACCAATGGCTATACGGACAAAGTGACGCAGTGGCTCCGGCGCCGCATTATCCCCATTCCCAGTCAGATCATCGCCACCGACACCCTTGCCCCCGATGTCATGGCTCGTCTGATGCCCAAGCTGCGTATGGTTGGCGATACCCGCAATCTTTATAATTATTATCGTCCATCGCCGGATGGCACACGTATCATCTTTGGGGGCCGGCGCGGTGCTCACACGGACAATGAATTGAAAAAATGTGCCAATTTGTATCAAAACCTGGTGGAGGTTTTCCCCGAACTGGAAGGCGTTCGCCTGACTCATACCTGGTGGGGCTATACGGGCTACACCTTTGATTTACTGCCACACCTGACGCTCAATGACGGCATTCACTATGCCACCGGATTTTGCGGTTCTGGTGTGGTCTGGGCCCCCTGGCTGGGGCGCAAGGCAGCGAATATGATTCTGGGTCTTGGCGATGAGGCCCAATCAACATTGGCCGGAACAGACTTCCCGACCCATGTTTTCTACAATGGCAAACCCTGGTTCATGCCTGCGGTTGTTCGCTGGTACGGCCTGAAGGATCGGTTGACCTACGGCGGCAATCACTAGGGCTATTGCAGCCAGTCATGCCGGTCCACGGATTTGATACCGACTTTGTCGATGTCCAGATTGTTTGAGCCATAGGGCAGGATATCGAGCATAATTGTGCTTCCGGCCTTACCTTGTTTGCGGATTTTACGAAAAAAATCGATCATGTTGCCGATCCGCTTGCCGTCAACCCCAATGATGATGTCGCCTCTTTTCAGTCCGGATTTCTCGCCAGGGCCGTTTTCTGCCAACCGGGTGATGTAGACCCGGCCCTCAGCTTCATCCGTGTAAATTCCAAGCCAGGGCGGAACCGGATCATTACGCCGCCCTTTTTTTATGAGTTCAGCAAGAATCGGTTTAAGGCCTTCAATAGGAACAAACATATTGCCGATGACCGGGCGCTCACCAACGATGGCATCGTTGACCAGCAATGACCCGATGCCGACCAACTCACCGTCTGAATTAATCAGGGCGGCTCCGCCGTATTCATGATGTGGCGGTATGGTGAAAATGGCATTTTCCTGCAGGTATTCCCAGGAACCGGCAAAGGGGCGGCGTGACACGACCTGGGCGGCGACAACTGGGTTGCGCCCATCAAAACTGACCGCAAGAACGGGATTGCCCTGGCCCAGATTTTTTGACTCTCCAAGTCTCAGGGCTGAGCCTTGTGGTGGTTTGTGGGCCCGGACAAGGCCGAACCCGGTGGTGTGGTCAAAGGCAACAAACTGGGCCGGTATTTGCTTTCCTTCAGGTCCGACAACGATAATTTCCTCGGCTTCGAGGATCAGGTAGCCAATCGTCAGCACAAGGCCGTTATTGTCAATGACAACGCCGCTGCCCTGGCGGCGAGTACCAAGCGAAGCTGCCGTGCGGGCATCTTCAGGGATATTGGCATAAATGCCGACAATAGCGCTAAAGGACCCATCGAAGTCAGCCACTTGTTCTTTGGGGCCGACAGGCGCCGTCGAGGAACAGGCCCCCAGAACCAGCAATGCGCACAGCAAGAATTTCATTCTTTCCGGCATGGTCTTATCCTCTGGATACGATTAAGCCATATAATAGCAATCTTGAGGAAGATTGTGAAAGTATCCGTCTTCTCTTCCTACCCCCTTCGCGCTATATAACTTGGATGTCCGATCCATTTGATCTTGCCAACGACCCTGCCCCACAAAACCCGGTTTCTGCACCGATAGCACCAACCTATCTGGATGGCCTGAATGAAAGCCAGCGCGAGGCTGTTGAAGCCGTCGACGGCCCGGTTCTTGTCCTGGCCGGGGCGGGAACGGGTAAAACAAGGGCCCTGACCACGCGCCTGGCGCATATTCTGTTACAGGGCAAGGCAAGCCCGTGGGAAATGCTAGCGGTCACCTTCACCAACAAGGCGGCCCGGGAAATGCAAAACCGGGTTGGTCAGTTGCTTGGCCGTGATACGGAAGGCTGGTGGGTTGGCACTTTTCACGCCCTTGGGGCACGTATTTTACGCCGCAATGCGGAAGCCGTTGGCCTTAAACCCAATTTCACCATTATCGATCAGGACGATCAGGTGCGTCTGCTCAAGCAATTTATCGAAGCTCATAACATTGATGAAAAGCGATGGCCGCCGCGGGTCCTTTCCGGAGTTATCCAACGCTGGAAAGACCGTGGCTTGATGCCAGACGCGGTTAGTGACGTTGAAGGCAGCGACGCCGCCGATGGCAAAGCGGTGCTTATCTATAAGGAATATCAGGATCGTCTGACGCTTTTGAACGCGGTGGATTTCGGTGATCTGCTGTTGCTGTGCCTGGAGCTATTCAAGCTGCAACCCTCAGTCCTGGCAGAATACCAGCGCAAGTTTCGCTACATCCTTGTTGACGAATATCAGGACACTAACGTGGCTCAATATTTGTGGCTTCGCATGATGGCCCAAGGACACAAAAACATTTGCTGTGTTGGCGATGATGACCAGTCGATCTATTCCTGGCGTGGGGCCGAGGTCGGCAACATCCTGCGCTTCGAAAACGATTTTCCTGGTGCCAAGGTGGTCCGCCTTGAGCGTAATTATCGCTCCACACCCCATATTCTCGGGGCCGCATCGGGCTTGATCGCGAAGAACGAGGGGCGCCTGGGCAAGACTCTGTGGACGGAGCTTAACGAGGGCGACAAGGTTGCAGTGCGCGGTGTCTGGGACGGGGTTGAGGAAGCCCGTATTGTTGGTGATGAAATCGAAGCACAACAAAACCAGGGTCACAGCCTGAACGAAATGGCGGTGCTGGTCAGGGCCGGATTCCAGACTCGCGAGTTTGAAGAACGTCTGATTACCCTGGGCTTGCCCTACCGGATTATCGGTGGCGCGCGTTTTTACGAGCGTCTTGAAATTCGTGACGCCATCGCCTACCTGCGGGTGATCTCCCAGCCGGACGATGATCTGGCTTTTGAGCGTATCGTCAACACACCCAAGCGTGGTTTGGGAAATGTCACGATCCAGACCATCAATATTTTCGCCAGGGCTGAGCGCATCCCCATGATCGTGGCCGTTACCCGCTTGCTGGAAACCGATGAGCTGGGGGCCAGGGCACGCAGCACCTTGCGCGAACTGTTGAACGATTTTGGCCGCTGGCGCACCCTGGCCGGGGAAGTTGATCATGTGGACCTTACTCGTCAGGTTCTCGATGAATCCGGCTATTCAGCTATGTGGAAAATGAGCAAAGCCCCGGAAGCGCCCGGCCGGCTGGAGAACCTGAAAGAACTTTTAAGCGCCATGGAAGACTTTGAGAACCTGCAGGGGTTCCTCGAACATGTCTCGCTGGTCATGGAAAACGAAGAGTCAGCATCAGAAGATAAAGTCACCTTGATGACCCTGCATGGGGCAAAGGGGCTGGAATTTGATACGGTTTTTCTGCCTGGTTGGGAAGAAGGCCTGTTTCCCCACCAGCGCGCCATGGATGAAGGCGGCACTTCGGCCCTGGAAGAAGAACGCCGTCTCGCCTATGTGGGGCTGACCCGGGCGCGAAAGAAAGCCATGATCAGCTTTGCCGCCAATCGCAGGATTTACGGCAACTGGCAATCGGCAATCCCGTCACGCTTTATAGACGAACTGCCACCGGAAAATGTCGAGCAGGGAGCCGATCAAGGGCTTTATGGTGCGCAGGGAACGTCTGGTGGCCTGGGGGAATCCCCGGCTTTTTTTGATACTCAAAGCCAGCGCCATCGCAGACGCAGCAGTTTTATAGAACAACCGGGCTGGCAGAAACCTGCGGCCACAGCTAATACCGTCGACCCAGACGACTATCAGTTGGGCCAACGCGTCTTTCATCAGAAGTTCGGTTACGGCATGATTTTGAGCATGGATGGTGACAAGCTGGAAATCTCGTTCGAAAAGGCAGGGAAAAAGAAGGTAATGGTCGGATTTGTAGAGTTGCCCTGATTCGTCCTTTGACTTCAATGTATTAACTAATTGTTGAGGAACATTCCTTAGTCTGAGCCCCTTAGTCAAAGGAGGGCCAGAATGGGTATGTTTTTATCAGTTGCTGCTTTTTTGCTTTCTGTTTCAGCAATTGTAGTTGGGGCAGAGGCCCTGCGGCGTATCAATGGTCAGAATGAGCAATTTCTGAAAACTTACGTTTTACAGATCCGCAAAGATCTGGAACGAAAGGACGAGGAAATGATTCTCATGAAAAAGGAACTCCTGGCCCTAAAACGTTCACGTCAAATTGGCCGGGAAACCCTGCAAACTCTGGAGCAAGGCTCAAAAGCCAAACGTGACGCCTTGAGCGAACAGTTCGTAACCGAACCACAGAACAATTACGGCGATTTCATCCCTAGTCCTGCTGCCCCACGCAAGCAAGAGATCGCCTGATCCGTTAAATAATCCGAATAAGGTTGACGCCAGCTCATGGCCTCCCGCATATCTTGGGGATGACGGAAACTGCTAATCTGTGGCGCGTTGAAATTTCAGCGACAGCCGAAAGCGTCAATGCTTTTGAAGAGGCACTAAACCCTTTCTGTGAAGCTATTTCCTGGTTCGCTACTGATAGCGAAGGGGAATGGCAGATCGAGGGGTTCTCTCAAAGTAAGCCTGATGGGGCTGCTCTCGCCACCGCCTTGAGTGTGGTTGCGGATGTATTTGCCATTGCGGTACCGGCAATTTTAATCGTCCCTGTCGCCCCGCGCGATTGGGTTGCTGATAGCCTGAGAATGTTTCCGCCGACCGATGCCGGGCGGTTTTTCATATATGGGACTCATTACGATACGCTGCTTCCTGTCGGGCGTATTCCTATACTTCTTAATCCGGGCCGAGCCTTTGGTTCTGGCGACCATGCGACGACTATGGGTTGCCTTCTCGCCATAAGTGATTTGTCGGGGCGGCGAAAATTTAAGGCTCCTTTGGATATGGGGTGCGGTTCAGGAATTCTTTCAATCGCCATTGCCAAAGCCTGGCGGGTTCCGGTGCGCGCGTTTGATGTGGATACCAACGCGGTTATCGTGGCCAAGGAAAACAATCGTCGCAATGGTGTCGCACCTTTGATTCGCACTAGCCGTTCAAACGGATATGGCTCACCGGACGTAATGCAGGGGGCTTCTTATGACTTGATTGTGTCCAATATTCTGGCCAATCCATTATGCCAAATGGCAAAAAACATGAGCCGGGTAGCAAGGAGCAGTTCCATGGGTGGATGCATTGTTATCCTTGCCGGTTTTCTTGATTGCGATGCCAATCGAGTTTACGCGGCCTATTTTTCTCAAGGGTTCCGCCGAGTGCGTTCCTACCACATCAAAGGCTGGTGTACTCTTGTTTTAAAGCGCTAAACCATTATTATAATGTGTCTTTTGTAATCATCAGGAAACAAGTACTGTCAGTAGATCATTGGGGTAATGATACTAGGGGCGTGGGGCAAATGTCCTGATAAAGCGGAAATCCAGTAATATTTTACTGGGACGAATTAATGAGTAAACTGCACGATATCTTAAAAATCCTGTTGATCGTTTTCTTTGCCGAGATTGTCACCTTGTGCGGGCTGCATTTCTTTGTTGTGGGCCTGCCGTCTTATACGACCACGATCATTGACGCCCTCGCCCTGGTTGGTCTGTCTTCGTTGCTGATCTATTTATGGGTTGTTTACCCCGCAAAAAGGTCGCGCGAACAATTTGAGACGGTCTCAACTTTGAGCGAACAAAAATTAAGAGGTGGTTTGTCGGAAAACTCACGGGACCAGGAAGAGGTTGAACTTCGCAACCAAAGTCTGGCCGACCTGTCGCCGGATGCCATCCTGGCCCACAAGGATAGCGAAATTCTTTACGCTAATGATGCTGCCGCCAGGATTTTAGGGGCTCAGGGCCGCAGCCAGTTTTTCGGCGAGAGTATCTGGAAATTTATTGACCCGAACTTTCATGATCAGATAAGCGAACGTATCGCCAGTGAGGAATTTAAAAAGAACAAGGTGCCCTTCTCCAATATTATTGCCAGGCGTTTCGATGGTTCGATTTTCCACGCAGAAATTGTCAGTGGCCCGGTTCCCCTGAAGGGGGAGATGGTCATTCAGTCCATCATTCGTGACATATCCAAGCGCAAGGATGCCCAAAAGCAACTGAACTATAAAGCCAACTATGACGAATTAACCGGGTTGCCAAACAGGGCTTTGGCCATGGATCGCCTGAACCTCGCCATAGCCCGAGCCAAACGCAATGATAAAACGGTCGCCTTGTTGGTTATCGATCTGGATCGCTTCAAAAATGTAAATGATAGTCTTGGCCATTCAATTGGCGACTTATTGCTGTCACTGGCGGCGAAGCGTCTTATGGATTGTATCCGTGAAGAAGATACGGTTGCTCGCCTTGGGGGCGATGAATTCCTGCTCGTCTTGCCGGATCTGGCCGCGGCCATATCGTCGGAAATCGTTGCCCATAAAATTATCGATAGTTTTTCCGAACCCTTTAACGTGAACGAATACGAACTGTTTGTTACCGCCTCCATGGGAATTACGTGTTTTCCTTCTGATGGTGAGAACGCCAGCGTGTTGCTTCGCAATGCGGATGCGGCCATGTACAGGGCCAAGGACAAGGGTCGTAATACCTATCACTTCTTTACCTTGGAAATGGATCAGCTCGCCCATGATAATTTGCGTCTGGAGAATCATTTACGTCATGCCCTGGAACGCAATGAATTCAGCCTGAATTACCAGCCTTTAATTGACGGAAAGTCGGGAAAATTGGTTGGGGCAGAGGCCTTGCTGAGATGGGATAATGCAGAGCTGGGCCGGATCGGCCCGGATCAGTTTATTGCCCAGGCAGAGGAAACCGGGCTGATTGTGCCCATTGGCAAATGGGTTTTGGCGGAAGCCTGCCGTCAGGCGGCTGTATGGGTGGCCGATGGAAATCCGGATTTCAAGATCGCCATCAATGTATCGTCGCGGCAATTCAGGGACGGAAAAATTGTTGATATGGTGGTCAGGGCGCTGCTGGATACGGAGCTTCCTCCCCATTGCCTAGAGCTGGAAATGACCGAAAATTTGTTGGTTGAAGATGCTCCCTTAACTAGTTTTACCCTGCGTGAAATCAAGCAAATGGGGGTCAGGCTGTCGATTGATGATTTCGGGACCGGCTATTCGGCCTTGAGCTATCTCAAGCGTTTCCCATTCGATACCTTGAAGATCGATCGTGCTTTTGTCAGTGATATCACCATTGATGCAGAAAATGCTGCCCTTGTAACGGCCATTATTGCGATGGCCCGTGCCCTAAGCCTGAAAGTGGTAGGTGAAGGCGTTGAGACAAAGGAACAACTAGAGATGTTGCAAGATGAAGATTGCGACACTATTCAGGGTTACTACTACTCAAAACCACTAACGGCGCATGAATTCGGGGAATTCATCAATGCAGAGCGGGCAAGCAAAAAATAAGCCTGAGATTTTGTGGTCGGCACGGGTCACGCCGCTTTGCGCCTTGTTAATCAATCAAAGTTCATGTTCTTCTACTATGAATGCGGAAGATTTTGAATGGTCGACGAAATTGCCTTCATCCTTTAATAATGCGGCCCCTAATCGTTGACCCTCAGGGGAGCTCATTCCCTCTATTAACGCCTCTTCCGACTCGAACCAAACTTCTGCAACGCCATCATATTCAGGCAACATACCACGCGAAGTTCTCAATCCTTCATTTAACGGAGTATCTAGTGTATGCGATTGCACATACTTCTTTGCTCCCATCGCTTCTGCATTACTCATAAAAAAAGGACCATGTTTATTCATCCAATAATCTTTGAACGCATCGCGGGTCATATCAGGATGCCGAGTAAGACACATAATAAATTTGATCATATATTTTCTCCCATTCGTATTAGGTTAGTGTTGAGTTAGAACTTACTATTGTTGTTTTTCCATTTATTACGTGGGGCAATCTTTTCCGTGGTGTCCCAATGCGCCACTAATTTCTCGTTAGCCAATCGGTTCAGGTGGTACCTGTCTTCATTTGAGAGACTAGCGGAGTGATGTTTAAACCGCACCATGATTTTGCCTGCATATGGCTAATAGCGAACTCAAATTTTACCACCTGATTATTTACGCTTCTGACGTAATGTATGGCCCGGCTGCTGTTTGCAAGGGAGAATTTACGGGATATGGGAAGTCGCCAGCACTACGAAACTCAGGTGCTTCGGTTTATGGGTTTTATACGAGGGCAGAATGCCCTTGCAGATCCTGGAGGACGGCAAAGTAATCTGGAAGGAAAAGGTCGTAGACTGAATTTGACCTGACAGACACGTCAAAAACGACAACAGTCAGACCGGGTCTGGATTACTTAACTTGTAATTCTATGAAGATCACAAGTGTAGGTAAACATTTTCATCTTTATCTTTAAGAAAATCATACCAAAGGAATCCTATGACAAAATTCACCTCCTCACCATCAGAAGAACAGGGAAATGCGAGATTCTCAACGTGTTTGTATTCATTATTTTCCACGTCAAATAATTCATATCTATTACTATAAAATATGAATTTTTCGTCTTTAATTTTTTTGAATCCTTCCTCTATTAAGGGAATATAGTTCTCTCCTTTATATATATTATCAAATGCTTTTCCCTGCGCATTCATGCCCCAAAGTTCATCAACTTTAGTGCCTGAGAATTTAAATTGTAATCCATTTGCTCCCAAATCTCTGTAATCAAGCACATAAACATTTGGAACAATCCTGGCAATTTTCATCAAATCCATTTTGTTGTAATCGGGGAGTTTACCCTCTTCACAATAAGATAAGACGAAGGCACCAAATTTCCTGATGTCTTTGTTGATTGCTAAATCGTCAATTTGTTGCTGAGTAATCATTTTTCAAACGATGCTTGATAGTTATAAATTGTTACTTTCCTAAAACTCGAAAAACACTCGCCCTGCCGTTGCCAGATTCCTTCGCAATTGCAGTCACCCCCATCCCTTTGTACCAGCCCCAATGAAGTGATCCATTTATATTGTTAGTTCATGATCAGGTCTTTGGTCCATAGTTATGATTGTCTTTGCCGCTGGTGGTCGATATCGCGGTAGGTAGAGTAGTCCTTAGGTAGATGGCACATGTGCCACTTTTTCTGCAACCCACTCAATTCATCTTCATAATCCACGATTGGGGGGCTTTACTGAACAGGTCAGTGGACCACGTCATTGAGATACGGTCAGAACATCAATAATCTTGGAATACTCACCGTATTGCCTGTTCTAGGGAAGAGACATATGTCGCTACGCATTAGCACAGAGACCACAACCAACGCCCAGGAGGTCAGGGGTGTCGTTCTGGAATGCCCTGTCGTCGGACCTGAACCTGCCATTTGCCTGTGTGAAAGTATTGAAGTCATTACGACCCTCTCTAGTGTGGCCGCTTGATGTTTTGTGGGTTTTAGAGAAAGGATGGTGGGCACGGCTGGGATTGAACCAGCGACCCCTCGCGTGTGAAGCGAGTGCTCTCCCGCTGAGCTACGCGCCCTTATTTGAGATAAGGAGGGCGACCTATAAGGTCACGGCCCCCTGGCTGTCAAGTTTGGCCAAAACGTGCGAATGCGTCAGGCAGTTCATCAAAATGATCAATCACCAGATCACCTTCAAGGTTTTCCGCAGGACCATTGGTGTAGCCGAAGCGGCAGATAATCACGGGCATCCCGGCTGCCCGGGCTGCGTTCACATCGTTGGCGTGATCGCCGACCATGATCGCATTTTCAGGGGCGATTTTCATAATATCCAGGGCCGCCAGTAAATGCCTTGGGTCCGGTTTTTTGATGCCCGGCAGGGTATCGCCACCAATAACCGCTGAAAGGGGTTCAGCCAGATCAAGGCTGCCAAGAATTTCCTGGGTTGCGATGAAGGGCTTGTTGGTACATACGGCCAACTCGTAACCTTTTTCGCGCAAACGCTTCAGGCATTCTACACCACCAGGAAAAGGTGACGTCAGGTCGGCTGCGTGGGGTTCATAGAATTCCAGGTAGCGTTTAACGAAGCCATCCAGCTCGCCCTGGGCCATGGTGTATCCGGTCGCCGTGAAGGCGCGCTCGACGATTTTTGGGACTCCGTCGCCAATCATTGCGGTGGTTTCTTCCAGGGTGATGTCACGACGGTTTTCCTCGCCAAGCAGCTTGTTAGCGGCGACGTGAAGGTCCGGGGCGCTATCAATCAGGGTGCCGTCCAAATCGAACAATACGGCCTTGATTGGGGATTGGCTGGTCATTGCAAAACTCCGTAACAATCTTTGACTTGGCGGGTTTGGCGCCATGTGGCAAGTTCCTTTAAAGCGAATCCCCCAACAACGAAACGAATTTTTAGGGCAAATCAATACTTATGGCCACGTCAAAATTAGCCATCATCGTGCTTGCTGCCGGACTTGGCACCCGTATGAAATCCAAATTGTCCAAGGTCTTGCACCCTTTGGCAGGCCGCCCGATGATCGCACACCTTATGGAAACCATTGACGGGCTTGACCCGGATGATGTCTCAGTCGTTGTCGGGGACTTCATGGATGATGTTTCTGAAGCGGTCTCGCCGTTTCCCACGGCAGTCCAGTCGGAACGCCTGGGAACCGCCCACGCGGTCCTCGCGGCGCGAGAAACCATTGCTGATTTTGACGGGGATGTTCTGGTTCTCTATGGCGATACACCGTTGATTACAGCAGACACCCTGGAGGCCATGCTCGATGCTCGGGCCTCGGATTTGGACCCGGCTGTCGTCGTGCTGGGGTTCACCCCGGATGAGCCCGGTGCCTATGGCCGCCTGATTTTGGGCGAAGATGGCGTGCTTGATGCCATTGTTGAGGCTAAGGACGCCACGCCAGAGCAACTGCAAACAGGGCTGTGCAATTCCGGCGTCATGGCCATTGATGGCAAGGTTATGTGGAGCCTGCTGGATAGGGTCGGCAAGGATAATGCGAAAGCTGAGTACTACCTTACGGACATTATTGAGCTGGCCCGAAGTGACGGCCGGGCCTGTATCGCCATTGAAGGCGATGGGGACGAACTAATTGGTATCAATTCACGTCTTGAACTGGCCGAAGCCGAAGCGATTTTGCAAGACCGCCTGCGCTTTCAAGCCATGGAAAACGGCGTCACCCTTACGGACCCGACAACGGTGTTCCTGTGCCACGATACCAAGCTGGGGCTGGACGTCTCGATCGGTCCCAATGTGTTTTTTGGCCCCGGTGTGACGATTGGAGACGGGGCGACGATCAACGCCTTTTGTCACATTGAAGGGGCGGACGTTCTGCCAAAGGCCAGCATCGGCCCATTTGCCAGGCTAAGGCCGGGAACAAAGGTTAGCGAAGGGGCCAAGGTTGGTAATTTTGTTGAAATCAAAAATGCCCTGCTCGAACCGGGGGCCAAGGTCTCCCATTTAAGTTATATCGGCGATGCCCAGGTGGGTGAGGGGGCCAACATCGGGGCCGGCACCATCACCTGCAATTACGATGGTTATTTCAAGTCAAAAACCATTGTCGGCAAGGGCGCCTTCATAGGGTCCAATACGGCGCTGGTCGCCCCTGTGACCATTGGTGACGGGGCCGTGGTCGGAGCCGGATCGACCATATCCAAGGATGTTGACGTGGATGCCCTGGCCATCACCCGCGCGCCGGTCAAACAGCTTGATGGCTGGGCCAAGAAAAATCGTGAGCTTAAAGTGGCCCAAAAAGCGAAGAAGAAAAAATAATGTGTGGAATTATCGGGGTTATTGGAAAAGGCGATGCAGCACCGCTGTTGCTGGACGGCCTGAAGCGTCTTGAATATCGCGGTTATGATTCTGCCGGTATTGCGACGCTAAGCGACAATGGGATTGAACGTCGCCGTGCTGAAGGCAAGCTGGTCAATCTGGACAAGCGCCTGAAGGCTGAACCCCTTACAGGAAACACCGGCATTGGCCACACCCGTTGGGCAACTCACGGTGTGCCAAACGAAGAAAATGCCCATCCCCACGCCACCGATAAAGTAGTTATTGTTCACAACGGTATCATCGAGAACTTTCAGGAATTGAAAGACGAGGTTATGGCAGGGGGCGCGGTGCTGGCCTCTGAAACCGATACGGAAGTCGTGGCCCATTTGATCACGGCCTATCTGGACGGGGGGGATAGCCCGCGTGACGCTACATCAAAAGCCCTGAAGCGCCTGCGCGGGGCATTTTCGCTGGGTATCCTGTTTAGGGGCGAGGTGGATTTAATGATCGTGGCGCGCCGTGGCACGCCGCTTGCCATCGGTGTGGGCGATGGCGAGATGTTCTTGGGCTCTGACGCCCTTGCCCTGTCCCAACTGACCAAGAAGATTATCTATCTGGAAGATGGCGACTGGGCCGTGATGACCAGTTCTGGCGCGACGATTTTTGATGAGCACGATCAGGAAATAGATCGCCCGGTGCACTTGAGCGAACTGTCCGGGGAGACCGTTGGCAAGGGTGGATATCGTCATTTCATGCTCAAGGAAATCTACGAGCAGCCGCAAGTCATCGGTGACACCTTGCATTCCTATATCAACCCGGCAAGCCGGGAAGTGGCCCTTGGTGATATGGATATTGATCTTGCTAAAATCGGCAAGGTGACGATCATCGCTTGTGGCACCTCGTCTTATGCGGCTCTGGTCGCCAAATACTGGATTGAAAGCCTGGTGCGTATTCCGGTTGAAGTAGATGTGGCATCTGAATTCCGCTACCGCGCCGCCGCCATGCCTGAAGATGGTCTGGCCCTGTTTATATCCCAATCGGGGGAAACCCTGGATACCCTGGCCGCCCTTCGTTATGCGCGTGCACAAAACCAGAAGATCCTTTCCATCGTCAACGTGCCGGAAAGCACCATTGCCCGGGAATCCGACGCCGTGTTGCAAACCTATGCCGGACCCGAAGTGGGGGTCGCCTCGACCAAGGCCTTTACGACCCAGCTTACGGTTCTGGCCTGTTTGACCCTGGCCCTGGGGCGCGCCCTTGGGACCGTAACCCACGAAACAGAGGCCGAGCTTGCCGATGCCCTGGCGGAAGTTCCGGCCCGCGCGGCAGAAGTTCTCAATCATGATGAGCGACTGAAAGAACTGGCCCATGAAATTGCAAAGGCTCACGATGTTCTCTATCTGGGACGCGGGGTCAGCTACCCCATCGCCCTTGAAGGGGCGCTGAAGCTGAAAGAAATTTCCTATATTCACGCCGAAGGTTACGCCGCCGGCGAGATGAAGCACGGGCCCATTGCCCTGATAGATGACGGCGTGCCTGTTATTGTAATTGCCCCCAAGGACAATCTGTTCGAAAAGACTGCTTCCAACATGCAGGAAGTCATCGCACGCGGTGGTCGGGTTATCTTCTTGAGTGATACCGAAGGCGTCAAAACCCTGGGCAAGTTGGCAGCAGCAACAGTCGCCCTGCCGGTTGTTAATGCATTTGTTGCGCCAATACTGCACGCTATTCCAGTGCAATTGCTGGCCTATCATACGGCGGTTTTAAAAGGCACCGATGTGGACCAGCCCAGAAATTTGGCAAAAAGTGTCACCGTCGAATAAATAAGACTTCACCAAAATGAAAAAATTCGTTTCTTTAGGTGTGGCTTCAGGTCGTCTCTGGTGGTTTCCAACCACCATCATCTGAGCAGCGGATGCATCTTACCAAGGAAAAAATTTGGTTCCAGTTTGCATCTTTGGCCAGATAATCAAGTAAGCAGCGCAAGGCTTTATCTTTGCTGGGTAGGCCGTATTGGGTTGCCGCGTATTCAAGCATTTTTTCCGCATCAGCCTGAATTTCAAATGTGACTGAAATTTTGTCTCCGGCCATATCTTATTACCTCCTTAAAAAAACAAATTATTTTGCTTGCTCTAACTGGTGGAATGACGTTTCACTTCCCACATCTGTCTAACTATACTCCCGTCCGTCAATAATCGTGCAAGTGAGACTGTAAATGCAACTCAATGATTCTTCCCTGTTTCGCGAGCAGTGTTATGTGGATGGCCAGTGGGCTGATGCGGATAGTGGGGCGACCTTTGATGTTCTTAACCCCGCTGATGGGTCAAAGTTGGGCACGGTCCCGCAAATGGGCCAGGCAGAAACAGCCCGCGCCATTGACGCCGCGATGACGGCGTTGCCTGCCTGGGCTGCAAAAACCGCCAAGGAAAGATCGACGATCTTAAAGCGTTGGTACGAACTCATTTTGGAAAACCAACATGATCTGGCGACCATCATGACCGCGGAAATGGGAAAACCCATGGCTGAAGCCTTGGGTGAGATTGCCTATGGGGCCTCCTTCGTTGAATGGTTTGCTGAAGAAGCCAAGCGCATTTATGGCGACACCATACCGGCACCGTCCGGTGACAGGCGTCTTGTTGTTATCAAGCAGCCTGTCGGGGTTGTAGCCTCAATCACGCCGTGGAATTTCCCCAACGCCATGATTACTCGTAAATGCTCTCCGGCCCTGGCTGCTGGTTGTCCGGTTGTTATCAAACCTGCGGAAGATACCCCGTTTTCGGCGCTTGCGCTGGCTGAACTGGCCGAACGCGCAGGTATTCCTAAGGGGATCATCAATATCGTTACAGGCATTCCGGTGGAAATCGGTGGCGAGATGACGTCAAATTCAAAGGTTCGCAAGCTGTCGTTCACGGGCTCTACCCCGGTTGGCAAATTGCTCATGAAACAATGCGCGAGTACGGTCAAAAAAGTCTCCATGGAACTGGGCGGCAATGCCCCGTTTATCATTTTTGACGATGCGGATCTGGACGCAGCCGTTGCCGGTGCTATGGCATCCAAGTACCGCAATACGGGCCAGACCTGTGTTTGCGCTAATCGCATTCTTGTGCAAGACGGTGTCTATGACGACTTTGCTAAAAAACTGGCTAAGGCTGTTGGCACTTTGAGTGTTGGCCCCGGTCTAACCAGCGAGGCTACTCAGGGACCGTTGATCAATAAGAAGGCCCTGGAAAAGGTCGAATCCCTTGTTAGTGACGCCATCGACAAAGGGGCCAAGGTTCTTGTCGGTGGTCGGCGCAGTGATCTGGGCCATACCTTTTATGAGCCGACAATCCTGACCGATATTGATACGTCCATGCGCATGGCCTCTGAAGAAATATTCGGACCCATTGCCCCCCTATATCGCTTCAAAACCGAAGAAGAAGCCGTCGCCATGGCTAACGATACGCCTTTTGGACTGGCCGCCTATTTCTATTCACGGGACATCGGCCGGGTCTGGCGGGTGTCGGAAGCCCTGGAATACGGCATCGTCGGTGCCAATGAAGGCATTATCTCATCGGAAGTCGCGCCCTTTGGCGGGGTCAAGGAATCAGGTGTTGGCCGGGAAGGCTCAAAGTACGGTATCGAAGAATTTCTCGAGATCAAATATATGTGCTTTGGCGGCATCTAGGGTTTTGCTCCATACTTTTCTTTTATTGGCCGTGGAAGGCCTAAGGATAAAATAATGCCTCAATACGATTATGACCTGATAACCATCGGTGCCGGATCTGGTGGTGTTCGTGCCTCGCGCATGGCGGCTCAAATGGGCGCGCGTGTGGCCATTGTCGAAGAAAGTCGGGTCGGGGGAACTTGCGTGCTTCGCGGTTGCGTGCCCAAGAAGCTTCTTGTTTACGCTGGCCACTTTGCCGATGACTTTGAAGATGCTGCAGGGTACGGCTGGAACGTCCCTGAGCCTCAATTCGACTGGCCGAAACTGATTGCTGCCAAGGATAAGGAACTTGATCGCCTGAACGGCATCTACCTGCGAATTCTCAGCGAAAACAATGTGGACTTGCTGGACGGGCGCGGAGTTATTGTTGACAAGCATACAGTCCAGGTTGCGGGCAAGAATTACAGCGCAAAGCATATTCTCGTGGCCGTTGGCGGCTGGCCGTCCATGCCCGATGTGCCGGGCATTGAACATGTCATTAGTTCTAACGAAGGGCTCGACCTTAAAGCGCTGCCAAAGAAGATTGTCATCGTCGGGGCCGGCTATATCGCCGTTGAATTCGCCGGTATTTTTAACTCCCTTGGTGTTGAGGTGACCCTGGTGCTGCGCGCCGATACGGTGCTGCGCGGTTTTGATGAAGATATACGGGTCTGTCTGGCTGCCGAGATGGAAAAGCGGGGTATCACCTTGAGATGCGAATCCGTTGTGCGCAGCATCGAAAAGCAGGGTGATGTCTTTTCCATACGGCTTGCCGGGGGCGATATTCTTGAGGCCGATCAGGTCATGTATGCCACCGGGCGTAAACCCAATACGGCGGGGCTTGGGCTTGAAGAAGTTGGCGTCGAGATAAACCAGAAGGGTGCTATCGTCGTTGATGAATATTCGGCAACGGCTGTTGAAGGCATCTGGGCCGTTGGCGACGTCACAGATCGCGTTAATCTTACCCCTGTCGCTATCGCTGAAGGGGCCGCCTTCGTCCAAACTGTGTTTAATGATAATCCGACCAAGGTTGATCACAGCAACATACCATCTGCTGTTTTTTCTTCACCGCCTATCGGCACGGTTGGCTTGAGCGAAGATCAGGCTCGTGCCCAGTACGGTGATATTGATGTCTATGTGTCGAAATTCCGTCCCATGAAGTACACCTTGTCGGGTCGGGATGAGCAGACTTTCATGAAGCTGGTTGTCGAGCGTAAGACGGATGTGGTTATTGGTTGTCACATGATGGGGCTGGATGCGCCCGAGATTGCCCAAGGCTTGGGCATTGCCCTGAAATGCGGTGCGACCAAGGCACAATTTGATGCCACAGTCGGCATTCATCCCTCAGCAGCCGAAGAATTTGTCACCATGCGCGAGAAGCGCCCGGACCACGTTGGCCCGGCTGGCGAGTAAAAAAGCGCGGTTTTGCTGGAAAAAAGTTTCTGACAGGGGTATAGGCTTGCCTCCAATTGTTTTTATGTATGCCTGAGGATTGAACATGACCAAAAAGTGGTCGCCGGATAGCTGGCGCTCGAAGCCAGCCCTGCAAATGCCAACTTACCCTGACGCCGCAGTTACTGGCGCGGTTGAGGAGCGCCTGCGCGGCTACCCTCCACTGGTATTTGCCGGAGAGGCACGTAAGCTGAAACGGGTGTTGGCCCAAGCTGCTGAAGGAAAGGCATTCCTGCTTCAGGGCGGCGATTGCGCCGAAAGCTTTGCCGAGTTCCACCCCGATAATATCCGCGACACTTTCCGTGTATTGCTGCAAATGGCGGTGGTGCTGACCTATGGCGCGGCCTGCCCTGTCGTCAAAGTTGGACGCATGGCCGGTCAATTTGCCAAGCCGCGTTCTGGTGATGACGAAACTATTGATGGTATCACTTTGCCCAGCTATCGCGGTGACATGATCAACGGCATGGATTTCACGCCCGAGGCCCGCGTTCCCGACCCTACTCGTCTGGAAAGGGTCTACAATCAGGCGGCGGCGACACTGAATTTGCTCCGGGCCTTCGCCCAGGGCGGTTATGCCGATCTTCACAAGGTTCATCAGTGGACCCTGGATTTTGTCAGTGACAGTAAGTCTGGCGAGCGATATAGCGAGATGGCTGGCCGACTTGGGGAAACCCTGGCCTTTATGGCGGCTTGCGGGCTGACGTCAGAGACGACACCGCAAATTCGTGAAACCGACTTTTTTACCTCTCACGAGGCATTGCTGCTTAACTACGAACAAGCGATGACCCGTGTCGATAGTATTTCAGGTAACTGGTATGATACTTCTGCCCACATGCTATGGGTTGGGGACCGGACCCGCCAGCTTGATGGCGCCCATATTGAATTCCTGCGCGGCGTTGGCAATCCCATCGGGGTTAAAGTTGGCCCGTCCATGCAGCCCGATGAACTGATTAAATTGATTGATGTGCTGAATCCGGAAAATGAAGCCGGTCATTTGACGTTGATTGTCCGCTTAGGGGCCGACAAGGTGGAAAGCGACTTACCACCGCTCATCCGGACCATCCAGCGTGAAGGCCGCACCGTAGTCTGGGCTTGTGACCCCATGCATGCCAATACGGTTAAAAGCTCAAATGGTTACAAGACCCGTCCCGTTGATAAAATACTGAAAGAAGTCCGCGGCTTCTTCGGCGTTCACAAGGCCGAAGGAAGTCACGCCGGGGGTGTTCATTTTGAAATGACCGGACAGGACGTAACAGAATGCGTCGGCGGTGGTCAGGCTATTACGGAAGATGATTTAAGCGCCAGGTATCACACCCATTGTGATCCGCGTCTTAATGCAAAGCAGTCTTTGGAGTTGGCCTTTTTGATCGCTGAAGCCCTGAAGGAAGATCGCTCGGTGGCTTCCGACTAGATCGCTTTTATTCCGGCGTACAGGCTTTTCATCAAGTCGACCAGTTCGATGGTTTCCTCAACACCGTGGCGCCTGGTAATCAACAGGCGCCCGCCTTCGCTTTCAAGGGCATCAGACAAGTCCGACATTATGGCCTTGAAGAATTTCCTGAAACCGTCGGCCGTGAACGTCCATTCGGCTTCCGTCGGGGTGGTGTTATCATCTGGTGGGGGTAAATGGGAATTGACGATGTCAATAAACCATTCGCCACGTTTTTCTATGTCATCAAAGCTGTGGGCGATGTCGATCAGGGAATCGATGACAATGGCGCGGGCGTCGTCACTTTCATAGACGTCTTCCCACTCGAACTTATCGCCATAGGCCTTCTTGATGAGCTTTACCACAGCCCGGCATTTGCCCCTATATCCTGCGAGTTTATCTGGGCCCAGGATCATGGGCAGGGCCATAAAGAATCCCGGCAACATGCGTCTGGATACTGTATCTGTGCTACGCAGCTTGCGGTTATCGTCTTCCAGCATGTCGGAAAAGGTTTTGATGATCATCCGATCAAACGGATATTTGCGTGACTGGCTCCACGATGCCTTTTCACGGGTGGTCACATAATCTTCGAAGGATTTATCCAGAACGCCTTTTAGGTCATTGGTTTGTTGCTCGAATTCCTGGTTCAAAACTTCCAGATCCTGCACAGATATAGAGCCACCTTTGGCGTTTGCCACTTCCGTCAGCCTGCTGGTAAAGCCCGAAACGACGGATTCGGCGAGCTGCCGGGTCTGTTCTTCCGGCGGTGGATTGCGTTTTTTGGTTTTAGTGGGAATCTTTCGACCTGGCATGGGTGCGGCTTGTTTTGTCTCTGCAGGCACGGGTTTTTTTGCGGCAACTGGCTTTACATCCACATTATCCGAGGTTGAGCGCTCTTTTGCAGCGGGTTTGGTAGTGGGCTTTGCTGCTGGCTTCTTCTGCTTTGTGGAGATGCCACCTTTAGACACCGTATAGGTGTTATTTGCCCCCGGCGTGATAATTTCAGCGCGCCGCGGGGCCGGTTTTTTGGCCTGTCCGACAAGGATATTTTCGTTGGGTGTTTGTAGTCGTTTGCTCATTATGACAACAGGTTACGTGTTCTGTGAGGAAAATTCCAGCAGCTTCATGATTTAAAGTTGGCCAGAATGTCTTCGACAGCCCTGCTTGCTTTCAGGCCGTAACGTTCGATAACTTTTCACGTCCCATAGTAATGACAAGGAAGCATCTTAGATCGGTTCTGGCAGGGGGCGTTGACAGGCTATATGTTGGCGCATAGGCTCCGCCTTCCAAAAATGGATAAAATAGTTTTTATGACTGATACACTGAATATCGCCCTGGCCCAGCTAAATCCGACGCTGGGTAACATTGAAGGAAACCTGGATCTGGTTCGCGAGGCGCGAATCAAGGCCCAAGGCGCGGACCTGTTGGTCAGCGGCGAGTTGATGGTCAGCGGTTATCCACCGGAAGATTTGGTCTTAAAGCCGGCTTTTCAGGACGCGATTGAGCAACGGGTCAAGGCGTTTGCTGCTGAAACTGCGGATGGTGGCCCAGCGGTGTTGCTCGGCACGCCGTGGCGCGAGAGTGGTCATCTATATAATGCGGCCCTTCTTCTTGATCAGGGTGAGATCAAGGCGACCAGTTACAAGCACGAGCTTCCCAATTACGGGGTATTTGATGAAAAACGGGTTTTTAACGCGGGCAACGCCTTTCAGCCTATAGAATTTAAAGGCGTCAAGCTTGGGGTTATGATCTGCGAGGATATGTGGCGCGATACGGTTTCCCATGGTTTGGCGGCAGCCGGTGCGGATATTCTCGTGGTCCTGAATGGTTCGCCTTTTGATGCGGAAAAGAAAACTGCTCGTTTTGATTACGCCCGCGCGCGCATCGGGGAATCCGGACTTGATTTGGTTTACGTTAATCTAATCGGTGGTCAGGATGAACTTGTCTTCGATGGGGACAGCTTCGTTATGGGCCATACAGGCGACCTTACCCTGCGCGCCTGCTCATGGCAGGACAGCGTTATAGAGACGGGCTGGGAACTGAACGACGAGGGTAAGTGGCGCTGTCAGACCCGTGGTGACATAGCTGACGTTGGCGATACGGAAGAAATTTATCGGGCGATTACCCTTGGCTTGCGCGATTACGTCAACAAAAATGGTTTTCCGGGTATCTTGATTGGACTTTCGGGCGGCATTGATAGCGCCCTTAGTGCTGCTGTTGCCGTGGATGCCATTGGCCCGGATCGTGTCCATTGCGTGATGATGCCCTCGCCCTATACCTCACAGGAAAGCCTGGACGATGCGGCTGAAATTGCGGGTCTCCTCGGCTGCCGCCTGGACAGTATTTCCATTGAACCGGCCATGGCGGCCTTTGACGAGATGCTTGCATCTTCATTCGAGAATCAGGCTGCAGATACGACAGAGGAAAACGTGCAGGCCCGGTCGCGCGGTATATCCTTGATGGCCCTGTCCAACAAGTTTGGTTACATGGTGCTTTCAACGGGCAATAAATCGGAAATGTCCGTTGGCTACGCGACCCTGTACGGCGATATGTGTGGCGGCTATTCAGTGTTGAAGGATTTATACAAAACAACAGTGTTTGCCTTGTCAGAATGGCGTAATGCAAACGTGCCTGATGATATTCTTGGCCCGGCTGGTCCGGTCATGGGCGCGCGGGTCATAAGCAAGCCACCCTCGGCAGAACTGAAACCGGATCAAAAGGACGAAGACAGTCTGCCACCCTATGACAAACTTGACGATATTCTACACGGCTTGATTGAGGCCGAACTGTCAGCGGCTGAAATTGCCGCCAAGGGTCATGATCCTGAAACCGTTGATCGGGTTTGGCGCATGCTGGATAGGGCTGAATACAAGCGTCGTCAGGCGCCGCCGGGCGTCAAGATTTCGTCGCGTGCCTTTGGCCGGGATCGTCGCTACCCCATCACCAATGGTTTTACCGGCTATAAGCCACAAGGAAATGCATCATGAGCGTTGTTCGTTTTGCTCCCAGTCCGACAGGTCACTTGCATGTGGGCAATATCCGCATGGCCCTGGCCAACTGGCTGCATGCCAGATCAAAAGGCGGTAAGTTTATCTTGCGTCTGGATGATACGGACACGCAGCGCTCAAAGCCTGAATTCGCCGCATCCATTGAAGACGACCTTAAATGGCTTGGCCTTGAATGGGACCAGCTGGAGCGCCAGTCGGGCCGTATGGATCGTTACCGGGAAACCCTGGACGCCCTGAAGGCGGCCGGGCGTGTTTATGCCTGTTACGAGACCCCGGAAGAACTGGACTACAAGCGCAAGCGTCAACTCTCGCAAGGTAAGCCACCGATCTATGATCGTTCCAGCCTTGATCTTGATGGGGCAAAGCTAAGCGAATACGAGGCCGAAGGCCGCCAGCCTCATTGGCGCTTTAAGCTCGATCATGGGGATATTAATTTTGATGACCTGGTGCGCGGCCCGGTTCATTTCCATGGCAGCAATTTAAGTGATCCTGTGTTAGTGCGCGGCGACGGCACGTACCTGTACATGCTGCCCTCCGCCGTTGATGATATTGATATGGCCGTAACCGACGTTATTCGCGGTGAAGATCATGTGGCCAATACGGCCGTTCAAATTCAGCTATTTGAAGCCCTTGGCGCGAGCCCACCGACATTTGCCCATACGCCGCTGCTGACGGATATCAGTGGCAAAGGCCTTTCTAAACGGCTTGGTTCCATGACCGTAGCCTCCTTGCGCGAAGATGGTGTCGAGGCCATGGCCCTGAACAGTTATCTGGCCCACATCGGAACCTCGGATTCTATCGAGCCACGCCTTAGCCTTGAGGCGTTGGCGGCGGATTTTGATATCAGCCATACGGGGCGCGGAACGCCAAAGTTTGATCCTGATCAGCTAAAAACCCTGAATGCCGCCTTGTTGCATGCAATGCCCATTGAAGATGTTTATGCAAGATTACAGGGCCTGGGGCTGGATCGGGCCGATGGGGACTTCTGGGCCGCGGTCAGGCCTAATCTGGAGCGCTTCGACGATGCCATCCTGTGGCACAAGGTATGTTTCGACCATATTGACACCGTCATTGAAGATGCTGCCTTTGCCAAAGTTGCCACCGATTTATTGCCCGCGGAGCCGTGGGATGAGACGACCTGGAAAAAATGGACAGGTGACATCAAGGAAGCCACGGGCCGTAAGGGCAAGGAGCTGTTCCTGCCATTGCGACTGGCCCTGAGCGGACTTGACCACGGCCCGGAACTTAAAATGCTGCTGCCCTTGATTGGGCGCACCCGTGTCTTGCAACGTCTAAGTGGAGAGAAATGATGGGAATGTACAAATTGCTTGTGCTTGCTTGTGTCGCCTTGTTGGCCCTGCCCGTTCAGGCCAGCGAGCGCACCATCAGCGTTGACGGCCTTGGTACGGTGAAGGCGACCCCCGATACGGCAGGAATTAACATTGCCGTTCTCGCCAATGAGGCCAGTGCCAGTGCGGCCATGAAGAGCGTGTCCGACAAAGCCAGTGCAGTGATTGCGGCACTTGTCTCGCGCGGCATTGCCAAAAAAGATATTCAGACTGGTTCTGTGTCACTTAATCCGGTCTATGAGCGTCGTCAGGGCAACCAGCCCCAACAACCCAAGGTCATTGCTTATCGTGCTGCCATTGACAACAGGGTGCAGGTACGCAATCTGGACAGCCTTGGCCCAACCCTGGATGCCTTGTTGAAGGTTGGAATAGACCGCTTGAACGGCATTAGCTTCTTTGTCGCCGATACGGATGCCTTGCAGGCCATGGCCCGTACGAAAGCGGTGAAAGATGCCATGGCCAAGGCCAGGCAGTTAAGTGATGCGGCAGGGGTCAAACTGGGTGACGTTATCTCCATATCCGCTGGCACTGTCAGTCGCCCGGGGCCGCAGCCGCGTGTCATGAGCATGGCCCGTGCTGAAAGCAGCGTGCCGGTGATGCCGGGCCAGGTCAATGTGACCATGCGCGTCCACATGGTTTTCATGATCAAATAGGTTTTTTTCTAAGATGCTGCAACTCCACAATACCCTGACCCGCAACAAGGAAAGATTCGAGCCGCTGGAGCCTGAGCATATCCGCATGTACGTCTGTGGGCCGACGGTTTATGACCTGGCCCATATTGGTAACGCCCGTCCGGTAGTTGTTTTTGATGTGCTGTTCCGGCTGCTTAAAACCATTTATCCAAAAGTCACCTACGTTCGCAACATCACTGACGTGGATGATAAGATCAACGCCAAGGCTGCTGAAACAGGCGAGGATATCCGCACCATTACGGAGCGCACCGCCGATATCTTTCACAAAGACATGGCCGCCCTGAATGCCCTTGATCCGGTGGTTGAGCCACGTGCCACAGATCACATTGCGGAAATGATCGACATGATCAAGGTTTTGCTGGAAAAGAATCACGCATATGAAGCCGAAGGTCATGTCCTGTTTTCTGTCTCTTCGTGGGATGACTACGGCAAACTGTCCGGCCATAACCGGGATGAAATCATCGCCGGGGCCAGGGTCGAGGTCGCCCCTTATAAGCAAGACGCCGCCGACTTCGTGCTATGGAAGCCCTCAAATGATGCTGAGCCCGGCTGGGACAGCCCGTGGGGCTTCGGACGGCCCGGCTGGCACCTGGAATGCTCTGCCATGAGCAACAAGTACCTGGGCGAAGAATTCGACATCCACGGCGGCGGTCAGGATTTGATCTTCCCCCACCACGAAAATGAAATCGCCCAAAGCCGGTGCAGCCACGGTACCCACAGCATGGCGAAAGTGTGGATGCACAACGGCTACCTCATGGCCGAAGGCGAGAAGATGTCCAAAAGTCTGGGCAACTTCTACACAGTCAACGACCTGCTGGAAGAATTCCCCGGCGAGGCAATCCGTTTGGCGTTGCTATCAACCCATTACCGTCAACCCCTGGACTTCACCAAGGCCGGTATCGCCGAAGCCAAGCGTAAATTGGATGGCTGGTACAGGCTGCTGGATGGGGTCGTTGACGATGGGGCTCTTCCCCAAGCCGTATTGGCGGCCCTTTGCGATGATATAAATACGCCCCAGGCTATTGCTGAAATGGATAGCCTGGCGGGTCAGGCGCGCAGCGGTGATAGCGCCGCCGGGTCTGGCCTTAAGGCTGCGGCTAATATGCTCGGTCTTTTGCAACAAGACCGGGAAATCTGGTTCAAGGGCGATGGGGATGACGCCGCCATCGATGCCCTCATTGCACAGCGCCTTGACGCCCGCGCCAATAAGGATTTTGCTGAATCAGACCGTATCCGTGACGAGTTGGCAGGGCAGGGGATTATTCTTGAAGACGGTCCCGACGGCACCACCTGGCGGCGGCAATAGGGTTTAGCCAATCAGGATATCAATTTCATCTTGTTCCATGGTTTTGGCGCTGCCGTTGATGATGCCGCCAGCAACATCCATTAATTGCTGAATGACTCTGGAAAGGGCGGTTGCATTTTCGCGCACCAAATCCATGTTGTCCTGGGTCAGGTCGGTTTCCAAGCGCTGAATGGTGGTGGCGATTAAGTGGTCGATTTGGGAAATAGTCTGCTCGAAGGGCTCACGGAATTTTTTGGGCACATGGTTATAGGCTTCCGCTGCCAGTTCCCGGTCTGAAAAAGTGCTAGCCAGTAAATGAACCTGATAGCTTTTTGGCTGCCATTCCTTGGCCTCTTCCAGAAGTTCGGGCATATCCGGGATCATTTCCAGGGTCATGACGATTTCGTTGAAGTGGTTTAGATAATCCGTCGCAAGCAAGGTTTGCTCATTGATGTTGGTGCCGCGCACCTTCTCCTGGTATGCCAGAAAGGCCTCGATTTCCTCTTCGCTTATGCCACTCAGGTCGGGTATATCGTTCATGGGTTCTTTTTATGAATAAAATTTACAAGCTAATGGAATCACTTAATTTTCTTATCAAGGCAAGGGAAAAACGCGCCCGGCAATAGCCCATAGATATCTGCGTTCCCGCTTTTAGACTAAAGCCATAGGGTAAGATTACCAATAAAACACGATCAGAATGGCCAAAAGGCGAGTTTTTATGCGGAAAACCTTGAGCAACGGCTCTAAATTGTTCATTCTCCCCCGTTAAAGATGTTTCTTAGACCCTGGGACTACAAGCCATTATGAGCGACAATCGCGTTTATATATACGACTGCACCCTGCGTGACGGGGCCCAGACACAGGGCGTCGACTTCAACGCCAGCGATAAGGTCTTCATTGCCGAGGAACTTGACCGCTTGGGTGTGGACTATATTGAAGGTGGTTGGCCCGGTGCAAATCCGACGGACGATGCGTTTTTTGGATCGCCGCCAACCCTCAAGCGTTCGTGTCTGACAGCCTTTGGCATGACACGCCGGGCCGGGCGTTCCAGCGATAATGATCCGGGCCTTAACGCCTTGCTTGATTGTGGAACGGACGCGGTCTGCATGGTTGGCAAGACCTGGGATTTCCATGTTGATGTGGCGCTTGAGATCGAACACGAAGAAAATATCGCTATGATCGCCGATTCAATTGCCCACGCGACGACCAAGGTCGATGAGGTAATGTTTGATGCGGAACATTTTTTCGATGGCTATAAGGCCAATCCTGAATTCGCCCTTTCCTGTCTAAAAGCAGCCCTGGACGGTGGTGCACGCTGGATCGTGTTGTGCGATACCAACGGCGGCACCTTGCCCCACGAGATTACAGAAATCGTTACTGCGGTGGTGGAACACATTCCCGGACCAAAACTGGGCATCCACTGTCATGATGATACGGGCAACGCCGTTGCCAATTCCTTGGCGGCCGTGCGCGCCGGGGTCCGTCAGGTGCAAGGGGCGCTTAATGGCCTGGGCGAGCGTTGTGGCAATGCCAACTTGATCACCATCATCCCGTCACTGATTTTGAAAATGGGTTACGAGACTGGTATGTCTGCGGATGACCTGACCCATCTTGCCCAGGTGTCTAGAATTTTCGATGAACATTTGAACCGATCACCGGATCGCAGTGCGCCATATGTTGGTGAATCAGCTTTCGCCCACAAGGGGGGGCTGCATGTTTCCGCTGTGGAAAAGGACCCGCGCTCATATGAACATATTGAGCCAGACCTTGTCGGCAACCAGCGCCAGATTGTTGTTTCCGATCAGGCAGGGCGTTCGAACATTCTTGCGCGCTTTCGTGAAATTGGCATAGACGTCGACCCTAAAGACCCCAAGGTCACACGGTTGGTTGAGCAGGTTAAGGAACGCGAATTCGACGGGTATTCCTATGATGGGGCAGAGGCCAGTTTCGAGATTTTGGCCCGCCGCGCCCTTGGCAAGGTGCCAGAATATTTTCATTGCAATAACTTCAGGGTTTTGGATGAGCGCCGTTGGAACGCCAAGGGCGAGCTTGTTATCATGTCCGAAGCGACGGTCAAGTTGACGGTCGATGGTGAAGAATACATGACCGTGGCCGAAGGCAATGGTCCGGTCAACGCCTTGGATATGGCTTTAAGGAAAGTGCTGACACCGATCTACCCGGCCCTTGAAGACTTGCGCCTTGTTGATTTCAAGGTGCGTATCCTGCGCTCTACCGATGCCTCTGCCGCCATGCCGCGTGTTATGATTGAATCTGCCGATGATGGCGGGGATCATTGGTCAACGGTCGGGGTTTCCACCAATATTATCGAGGCCTCCTATGAAGCGCTGCGCGACAGTATTATCTACAAACTATACCGCGACGGCGTCAGCTAATAGCCGTGGCTAAAACCAAGAAAGCCCGGCGGCTGCCTAAATCCAGCGCGACGGCGAGTGACGACGCACCTGCCATCATTCTGATTAACCCACAGCTTGGCGAGAATATCGGTATGGCCGCCCGTGCCATGCTCAATAACGCCCTTGGTGATCTGCGTTTGGTTGCCCCCGTGCACGGCTGGCCTAACGAGCATGCCATCAAGCCGTCAGCCGGGGCCGGTGTGGTGCTTGATGGGGTTCAGGTTTTCGATGATACAAAACAGGCGGTTGGCGACCTAAGCCATGTTTATGCGACAACCGCGCGGGACCGGGATATGACCAAACGAGTTTTAACAGCCCGCGCCGCGGCCGAGGAAATGCGCGGCGTTATTGCGGATGGTGGTAAGCCCGGGGTGCTCTTCGGGCGCGAGGCCTGGGGCCTGAATAATGATGATGTGGTCCTGGCCGATACCCTGGTGACGATTCCCATGAACCCGTCCTTCGCATCCCTTAACTTGGCCCAGGCAGTGCTTTTGATCGGCTATGAATGGTTCCAGTCCGGCGATGAGACTGAAGCAATTGATGAGCGTATTCCCAAAAAAACCCGCCTCGCCAATAAAGATGAGTTGGTTGGCATGTTTGAACATCTTGAGGCGGAATTGGATGACTGCGGTTTTTTAAGACCGCCGGAAAAACGCCCAACCATGGTGCAGAGCATCCGCAACATGTTCCAGCGGGCCAACATGACCGAACAGGAGGTGCGTACCTTCAGGGGTATTATTTCAGGCCTAATCCGCCGCCATGAGCGTAAGAAAGATTAATTCCCTTTAAGAGGATATGATGGTCGAACCTTTCAAAAATTTTTTCAACGAAACGGGTGTGCGCGAATTGGCGAGACATCTGAAGAAGCACGATAAATCCTTCAATAAGAAAATTTTCACTGCATTCATTATGGATGGATTTGACATCCTGGAATTGAAACAGCGATCAGAGCGGATCACTCAAGGCTTGACCCGCTGTCTGCCTGAGAATTTTCCTTCGGCCTGTGATCTACTGATAAAAACTCTGCATCCTGAAGAGAATTTTGAAGTCGATGCATCGCAAAAAAGGTCGTTGGAGAAGGGAATTACAGGTTGGCTTATAATGCCGATGGCGCAGTTTGTTGCCGATAATGGTAAGGGGCATATCGACCTGTCCTTGTCAACGTTGAAGGAGATGACCAAGCGCTTTTCGTCGGAGTTTGCTATCCGTCCTTTTATCGCCGATGCACCTGAAGAAACACTTGCGGAATTGTCAGTCTGGAGCAAAGACGAGAACTTTCATGTCCGCCGGTTGGTCTCGGAAGGCAGCCGTCCACTATTACCTTGGGGGATGCGCCTTACCGCCTTCGTTGAAGATCCCTCGCCGATCTTGCCCCTGCTCGAAAGATTGAAGGATGACCCTGAGGAATATGTGCGGCGTTCGGTCGCCAATAATCTGAATGATATTTCAAAAAGTCATCCCGATCTGGTCGTCGAGATTGTTGCTCGTTGGCTGGAAGGGGCTTCGAAAAATCGGACCCGACTGATCCATCATGCTTGTCGCAGCCTGATTAAATCTGGTCACAGGGACTGCCTTACGATTTTAGGCTACGCCAAGCCACTTGTATCGATGGGGCTGGATATTCTGACGCCACACGTCCGACTGGGGCAGGCGCTTGAATTCAATGCTACGCTGACGTCTTGTTCTAAGACTGAGCAAGCCCTGATCATTGATTTTATCGTGCATCATATGAAGGCCAACGGTAAACGTTCGCCGAAGGTTTTTAAATGGAAAACAATGAATCTGAAGGCTGGTGATACGGTCACCCTGGAACGCCGTCACGTAATGAAAAAAATTTCAACACGCACTTATTATTCCGGCGAACACCGATTGGAAATTCAGATAAATGGAGAAGTAAAAGGTTGCGCGGACTTCAATTTGGATATTTAAGTCTTAAAGACGCTCAGAAAGCCAAATGGCCATGCGGGAGCCTGTTTTGACCAGAGCGCTTAAGGCTTCGTAGCCGGGGGTTTGTTCGGCGTCATGTTCAAGGGCTGTGTCTCGGTGCTCAAGTTCTTCCTGGCGGAACTTTTCGCAAGTTTCCTTAAGCTCTTTCTCATCTGCGCCCATGGCCTCAAGTTTTTCGACCTGGTCCGCGTAATGCTCGTCGATTACTTCTTCCACAGCGACGGTGCAGGCCATAGCGGCTTTTTCACCCATCAGGGCGGTTCCTGCCCCCAGGGCAAACCCGGCCAGATGCCAAAACGGCATCAGGGCCGTCGGGCGGACCCTGCGCCCCGCGACCATTTTGGAAAAAGTATCCAAATGTTCAGTTTCTTGATCCAGCATATGTTTGATGATGGGGCCCTTTTCGGAGGAACCCAAAACACTAAGTTGTCCTTCGTAAATGCGCACCGCGCCATATTCCCCGGCCTGATCGACGCGGATCATGCGCTCGATCAACTGCTCGCGGCTAAGATCGCCGGGCAAAAAGCCGTCTTTTGACGAATAGGTTTTTTTCGCCTCAGTCATTGCCTTGCTTTTCCTTTAGGGTCTTTGACAACTGCATACCGGCGGCTATGGAGGCAAAGCCAAGCGCGCCTGAGAAAAATACATTATAGGTCGCCATGGAGATCCCGAACAGGGCCCAGTCCACCTCGTCGCAGGATTTTTCGGCCTTTTGCATCAAGCTTGTGCGCAAGTCACTTAAGGTGGTGCCTTGATCCAGAGCGCCGGAACATCCGGAAATCCACCAGTGTTGTTCGACACCAACATGGTAAACGGCGATGCCTGCGCCAATCAGGTAGATCACCCCGCACAGCATGACAATCAGCGCAGTCAATTTTGATGAGGCCTTCAGGCGCAGGGCGATGAGGGCCAAAAGCCCGGTGATCACGAAAGGCACACGCTGATACAAGCACAGGATGCACGGCTCTTTGTCAAATAAGTGCTGGACGATCAAGCTCACCGACAGGGAGCCCAAGGCCACAAGCACAATAAAAACAGGGATCAAACGATGTAAAGTCATGGCCGGACTATAGCAGAAATTTGATCAAGACGAATCCACCAAACAGCAGAACGAAGAAAGCCGTCGCCAGAATGCCCAGGTTCTTCTCGATGAAAACACGAATGGGGTCGCCGAAATACCACAGCAGCCCGGCGACGATAAAGAATCTCAAGCCCCGCGAAAGGATAGATGCTACCGTGAAGACGATCAGGTCCAGGTCGGCGACGCCACTGGCGATGGTGATGACCTTGTAGGGGAAGGGGGTTAAGCCCGCACCGCCGACGATCCACGCGCCCCATTCATGGTAATAGCCCTGAAACTGGGTGAATTTATCTGCATAACCGTAAAATTCCAGCAGCGGCTTGCCCGCAGTTTCATAAAAGCCGTAGCCGATGCCATATCCGGCCAGACCACCAAGCACGGAGGCTATGGTGCAAACCAGGGCGATGCGCCAGGCCTTCTCGCGGGAGGCCAGAACCATGGGGATAATCAGGATATCTGGCGGGATGGGAAAGATGGAGCTTTCGATAAAAGAGACAAAAGCCAGTGCCGCCAAGGCGTGGCGATGCCCGGCAAGGCTCATGGTCCAGTCGTAAAGTCCTCTAAGCACTTGGGAAGTTCCCTCAGCAATAAAATCAATGGGACGGAGGTTTAGCAGGCCCCCGGGCGATCTGCAATGACGACCCTGAAAAATCACGATTGACCGGGCCAAAGCCATGGCTATAGTGGCCGCTTCCAACGCAGTGCCCCTGTGGCGGAATTGGTAGACGCGCGGGATTCAAAATCCCGTTCTCGCAAGGGAGTGTCGGTTCGATTCCGACCGGGGGCACCATTTTACAGCACCTCCGAAGTATAACCCATTGATATTATTTCAGTTATTATAAGACTGGTAAGGAAGGGTAGGCCATGGGGTGGACCGTTGAGGCACCTTGTATATACACAAAATGAGACATTCATTCTTTGGCCCGCTGTAGGTCGCTCGTTCATGGGGAGGTGTCGCCAACCTTTATGACGAGGCCTCTTAAGCAAAATTTGCCGCGGTTATCGCAGATATGTCTATGTTGTCGATTGTCCCGACGTCGGTGATTTCAGCAGCATCTACATCGGCACCCCCGTCAGCATCAGACCAATGCCAAATGCTGACATCGTTTGCCGCAGTAGAATCGTCAATTAAGAACACCAGTTTGTCATTGGCGGTAACCGACCCACTGAAGGCCGTATTACTGCCCAGGAAAGTTAGGAAGGTGGTGATTTGGGTGGACAAGCTTGCAGTGCTGTCGACCCCGGCAAACCACGCATCATCCAATATTATAGCAGTGTCGTTAGTAGACAGAGCAGAATTAGCAGCTTGAATGACAGGCGACGTAGTAGCGGACGAACCGCCAACACCGTCCAACCCAAGGCCTGCAAGGCTCAAGACATCACCGCCTGATCCGACTTCAAATTGTGTTATGGTATCTGTGCCGTTTGATGCGAAGGCGGAAAAAATAATTGTGTCTGCCACACCATCACTTGCCCCTAAATTGAACGTGTCGTTGCCGGTTCCACCTGTGACGGTGTCAACACCACTGCTTCCTGTGTAAATCAGAGTTCCATCACTTTCAGCGCTAGCATCTATCGTTACGGCGGTACCGGACAGTGCTGATGCATCAATGGTCAAAGTTAAGCCGCTGGCACTGGCAATATTGGCGTCATCCAGAGTGATGTTATATGTAGCGTCTGTCGTCAGGGTCCAAGTTTCCCAGCCAGTTGTGCTGGCCAATTGGGCACTTGTCAATGTCCCACCACCCAGGAGTTCTAGGTTGTCTGTGCCGGAACCGCCAGAAATTGTTGAGATTTCATTCGCATTGAGTGTGTCAGTGTAGAGACTGACGGTATCGTTGCCACTTCCACCAGTTAAGGTCGTCAATCGCGTATCTACATCGCCTATAATAATATCATTGCCAGCCTTGGCATCAACTTCATCTAACCTGGCGCCATGAAGTAAAATTGTGTCAATACCAAATGATCCATGAAATTGCCCAACATCCCAAAGGTTATTGTTTAAGGCGACATATTCTTGTGTCTGCAAGTCGGTTGCCGTCAGGGCGTTGCTACCGGACGCATCTGTGACAACTGTTGAGGCTGATGCAAAGGATGTTGTGTAATTGGTTGCAGTGATGGTTATGACACCACCGGAACTTGTTGCTCCAACGTTTGCGTCAGCATTAATTGAGGTGGCCAGTGCGCTCGCAATTGTCGATTCGGATTCCACTCCGCTAGTAGTGTAGGTATAGGTATTACCAGCAACATCGGTCGTATAGACGTCTCCAGTTTCGGAAAAACCGGTAGCTATTGTAATCGTTTCTTCTTGAGCAATGCTGGAACCACCAGTAACCAGTGCTGTTGTTTCATAATTTATGCCCTCTAAGAAACTGTAGATATTTGCTGTTATTCCGGTTTTGCCTGAATACATGCCTGTGTAAGAAAACAGGTTGAGTTTATCAGTTGGGACCCCATCGTTATTGGGTGTCGTGTTATCATCGGTAAAGCCACCAATTAAAATGCCGTCCATACTTTGCTGAATGTTAAAGGTATCTCCGCCGCCTTTCCCAAATACGATAGCACCTGAGATACCCGCAACATTTAAAGTGAAAGTATCAGCAGAAGAACTGCCTGCCATAACGTAACCAACTTCATTAACGTCTAATGCAGGCAAAACCATGACGTCACCAGAATCTCCATCTGTTGGTGTTGCAGATAAATCAGCTTCGGTTTGATCAGAGTACCCCCCGGAAAGAGCGGGAACTGCAGTGTCGGCGAACAGATATTGTGTTACACTTTCAAAGTCTACGGTCATGTTGGCGGAACCAGAATAGCTGGACAATGAGTAAGCATTTGCTGAACCAGCAGTAGTCCACGCATCAATGCCCCCAAAGGATGCATTTGTTTGATCAATGGTAAATTTGATCACCATGTCATCCATGCCATCAAAGGCGATCTGGTTCGTGCCTCCGGCATCTCGAATAGTGTCGGTGCCACCTATTGCATCTGGAGCAAAATAGTAGTTGGTATTGCCGGTATCTCCTACGAGGGCATCGCTGGCTAATGTGCCTAGCTCCAATGCATCAAATGTTGTCTGAGCAACAACTTCCTCCGGTGGGGGGGCATCAGGATCGTCATTAATGATGTCAAAGACTTCCCCAATATCATAAAATTCGCCTATTAAAGGATCGAATGCATCTGCTCCAAAGGGGTCGCTAAAGAAGTCGCCACCTGCATCGCCGTACAGGGGATCACCATAGAATCCGTCGTCACCTCCAAAAAAATCGCCGCCCCCCCCGAAGATATCACCACCACCAAAGATATCTCCGCCGCCACCAAAGATGTCTCCCCCGCCACTAAAAACATCTCCGCCGCCGCCAAAGTTACCACCGTCGTTGAATCCTCCGCTGCCGTCTTGGACGAAGTTTCCACCGCCATCAGGAGCATTCGGATCACCCGTAAACCCGCCATCAGGAGCATTGGGATCGCCACCATCTAGTCCGGGTCCACCAAGCTGATTTGCGGCATCACCTGCTGCTTGCAGAGCGTCGGCAGGACTGGCGCCAGCGGCAATAGCATCATTGTAGGCTTGCTCAGCAGCTGCAATCTCTTCTGGGGTCGCCCCTTCGGCGGCTGCTTGCTCAGCTGCGGCGGCAAAACCTGCTACTGCGGCTTCCTCGGGTGTGGCCCCATCGGCAATAGCCTGACGGGCTGCTTCCTCTGCGGCGGCCTCGATAGCGTCACCTTCGGGTGGAGCTTCACCATCAGGAGGGGCATCTCCAGCTTGTTGATCTCCTCCGTCTTGAGGGCCGTCACCGGGCTGCCCTTCCGGTGGCGCTTCGCCATCAGGCCCCCCCTCACCGTCTGGAGGCGCATCACCTTCTGCACCCGGAGGAACAGGACCACCAAATTGGGCAAATGCCTCAGTTTGGGCTTGCATCTCGTTGTTGGCATGTTGGGCAATAGCTTCTGCTTGTGCAGCGTCGGCGGCCTTCGTCTCGGCTTCGGCCTGTGCCGCTTCTGCCTCTGCTGCCTGAGTTTCAGCTTCTGCTATTTGTGCCTGTGCTTCCGCGGCTTTGGTCTCGGCTTCTTGTGCGAGAGCTTCTGCCTCTGCTGCTTGGGCCTCGGCTTCGGCTATTGCGGCTTCATCACCTGATGCCTCTGCCTCGGCGATCGCGGCCTCTGCTTCTGCTGCTGCAGCATCTGCCTCAGCTTGAGCCGCTTCGGCTTCAGCCGCAGCGGCCTCTGCCTCAGCTCCCGCGGCTTCGGCTTCAGCCGCAGCCTGTTCAGCTTGGGCTTCAGCTTGTTGAGCTTCTTCGGCATTCTGGGCAGCGTCGTTGTTCGCTTTAGCCACTTCGGTTTGTGCCTGTACAGTCAAGGCGGCACCGAAGTTCTGCTGAATCTGTTCAGGGCTAAATACCACCGGCTGAGGTGGAGGGGCAAAAGCACTGGTCATTTGTACAGTGGCACCGGGCGCGCTCAACACCACGGGCGGTCCACCACTTTGGTTGCTTACGGCCAGTTGGCCGACAATCTGGGTGCCGTCTGGAAGCGTCTCAGGAAGTAGAGAGATGGTATTATCCGCCCCTTCCTGGGCTGCTCTGCCAGCAACCTTGGTGCCGCGAATGCCAATGGTGGCGACCGGTGTCGTCACCGTCATTGCCTCGGTGCCGGTTTTGGCGATTTCGCCACTGACAAAGGTAAAGACACCCTGCACAAGATTGGCGCTAAAGGCACCTTCCTGGGCGACCGGGTCATAGACCATCTCATCGATGACCATGCGGCCTTCTTCACCCAGTGAGAAAGTAGTGTCATCGACAAAGGTAATACCGATGGCGGCACCCTTGGCTGTCACCAGCGTATCTCCCTGGAAGATATCATCGCCCTTGGTCAAAGTAACAGTGGTGCCATCAATACGGATCGCCTCAACGACACCATCGGTAGCTTCAACCCGGCCGATGGATTCGGTGGCTTGGGCAAGCTGCGTGAAGGGGCCACTTTCAAGCAGGGCAAATTGTCCCGGGGCCGTAGGGCCGGCAAGCTTCATGGCCAGCTCTGCCGGGATAACACCACCGGCGTCTGTCATCAGGTCCGGGGGAGTTTCAAGATTAAAATAGTCACGGATCAGGACTTGAGATCCGTCGGGGCCGGTAAGAAGTAAATCGCTGCCTTGGGGGGTGAAGTCTGCTGTAAGGAGCCAGGAATCGCCGGGGACGGTTAAGACATCGCCATCCAAGGCCTGCAACACATGAATGGTGCCCGTGTCCGCACTTTCAAAGAGGGCCGCTGATTGGGCCAAAATTAAAATTCCCCAAACTTAAATTTGTAATTTATTGAAACGTCACAATGAACGTTGAAATAATATTCAATTTGAGCGAAGCATACCACCCATAAATTAACTCACCCTTACACGTTGATCGTATAAATATTGAGGAAGACCAAATGAAACTTAAAGGTTCCTGTCATTGCCAGTCAGTAACGTTTTCTCTGCAATCGAAGCATCCATATCCCTTTAACATTTGCTATTGCTCCATCTGCCGCAAGACAGCAGGGAGTGGGGGATATGCGATAAATCTGTCTGGGGATGCTGATACATTAGAAATTCAAGGCAAAGAGCATCTGTCGATTTATCAGGCAAAGCAAATTGATGCAGAAACAAACGACGTCACTGAAAGCCCGGCTCAACGCAATTTCTGTAAAGTTTGCGGCTCTCATCTCTGGTCATGGGATCCAAGGTGGCCGGAACTACTTCATCCCCACGCTAGCGCTATTGATACGGAACTGCCGTCGCCACCAGAACATACGCATTTGATGCTGAGGTCAAAGGCATCATGGGTTTCCGTAAATTCACCTGACGGGGATCAATGTTTTGATGAGTACCCAAGTGAAAGCATAGCTGCTTGGCATGAAAGACTGGGCTTGAATGAATAAAGTTTCAGGTTTCCGTCACCTGAGATGACATCTTTTTAGTGGTGGGCTACGGAATCGATAAAGCGAGCCAGGGTCAAGTCGCGCTCTGAAACGCCGCCGACATCGTGGCTTGTCAGGGTGATGTCGACAGTGTTGTACACGTTGGACCATTCTGGATGGTGGTTCGTCTTTTCAGCCTCCATCGCAACCCGTGTCATGAAGGCGAATGCCTCGTTGAAATCCTTGAAACGAAAGGATTTTTTAATTGCGTTGCGCTCGCTTTCGTCGTGCCACGTTTCAAGTTCGGCGATGGCTGAGGCTCTGTCCGCATCATTCAGTTTTCCGCTCATTACTTGCTCCTTTTGCTCTTGCGTGGACATGACGTCTTTAAAGGCTGCTAATCGATACGTCTTGTTCTTCGGTTGGTGTTCTACGCTTAACATTGCGCCGGTCATTTAGCTGACGAGCCTCTTGCCCTTTCCATTCATCCGTATTTAAACGCCGCCTTTCAATAAGGTTTCGTGTTGGGCTTTCAGAACGCCTGTCTTCCGGGTCTCTGTTATTTATGGCCATACTGTTCAATCTCACATCAATTATATTCTTCTGCTCATCGTGTGAAGGATAGGGAATACCACTTAACAAAAAGTTTTCGGGATGTATTTCCAATCATTTTCGTTATTATCAAAAAATCTGAAACGTCTGTGTATCTTTTACCAAATGAATAAATCACTCGTAACAAACCTCATTGCCTTACTCATAAGCGTGGCAGGTTACTATTCCCCCCAATACAGCGATTTGATCTTCATGACCGGGGTCTTTTCCTTGTCCGGCGGCATGACCAATTGGTTGGCCATTCATATGTTATTTGAGAAGGTTCCCTTTCTGTATGGCTCAGGAGTAATCCCAAGTCGATTTGAGGAATTTAAGGCTGGCATTAAGAAGTTAATCGTCGAAGAGTTCTTTAACCGGGAACATATAGAACGTTTTTTTCAGAAAAACGGCGTCGGGGCAACGACTGGAATTGTCGATAAGGTTGATTTTGACAGGGTGTTCGCCGGCCTTACGGATGCAATTGAGGGGTCTCAGTTAGGCGGAATGCTGTCAATGATCGGGGGCAAGGAGGCTCTTGAACCGTTACGTGAACCTGTGACCTTGAAACTTAAGGACATCATTGCTGAATTGGCTGATGAGAACCTAAATAAGGGAACGGACAGCGACCTTACGGACGTTCTTATAGGTAAGGTAGAGCATCTTATTGATAACCGGCTTGAAGAACTAACACCTGAAAACGTCAAACGTATTGTTCAGGACATGATACGAAAGCACTTAGGTTGGCTTGTCGTTTGGGGAGGTGTGTTCGGCGGCATTATCGGGCTATGTGTTGGGCTATTTGCATAGCGAACCCCATGCTATCAGCCGCAATAGTTCTCACAACATTACGCTTCTTGGTCGGCAGAAAGGGATGTGGCTAATACCGCTGTGCCAGAAGCAGGTAATAAAGAGACACCGGCCTCACGCAGTCCCTTCATGAGAGCCCCGTTGACGGCGTATCGGGTCTGGAAATACTGCAAGCCGGGTACCCAGAAGCGTAAGCCAACCACCACACCCCCGTAGGTAAAGTCATGAATACCCACCTGAGGTTTGGGTTCAGCCACAACACCTTCAGATTCCTTAAGTACTTTTTGCAGGATTTCCATGGCCTTTTCGGAATCTTGGGAGGAATCGATTGCGATGCGTGTTTCAACAATACGATTTTCGTTAGAATTGACGATAACCTCGCCAACGATTTCCTTGTTGGGAATGGTGATACGCTCACCGTCTTCGCCAATAAGGATCGTGGCGGCTAGCTTGATGTCATCAACAGTACCACTAACGTTCTTGACGGAAATGGTGTCACCTACCTTGAAAGGACGGCTAAGAACAATAGATAATCCGGCCCCATAATTGGATAATGGCCCCTGCATGGCCATGGTGACACCAAAGGCCATAGCACCAGCCAGGGCGATCAGTGGTGCGATGGAAATGCCAAAATTCCCAAGGGTAATGATGGCGACAAATGCCACCATCACCACCTTGACCACATTGCCGATAAAACGAGCAAGGGTCTGGTCCAGGTTACGAGCCTCAGCCAATCTGATAACCTTGTGACCGGCCCATGTTGCAATCTTAAGGCCGACGAATAAGAAAACCAAAGCGCCAAGGATTTGGAAGCCGTACTGAACGGCGAACTCTAGCAATGTGTCCATCAGCTTGGAGACTGTCTCCAATTCATTTTGCATTGTTCCACCAAGGTTTCCGTCTGTCGTTGTCTCTGCCATTTCTATCTATCCTGATTGATGAGAAGGTTCTTGGGAGCTTTACTGATCGCCGCGTTCATGCCTAACAAATTTAACTTTGGAGTTATTGAGCGCTTTTATTTTCACTGTCTAACGAGGCCTCGAAAAGGGAGCGTATTGCATTCAGGGCACGATCAAGGAACTCCATCTCCTTTGCCTTTTTTTCTTCATCCATGCGTTTTTTCTCGGCTTGGCGCTCTTCATAAGAAACGGCTGGAGGGCGCATTGCTTCAGTGCTTGACGTGCACAACAGTCTTTCGCCATCAAGGCTGCAAACAGATATTTCTCCGGTGTTTTTATTCAGACGCCAGACCTTATTGGCTGTCGCCTTCATAATCTGAAAGTTACCTTTATCTGCTGTATCAGCCACTGCCGATGGTGCTAAAAAGCCAAGGCTTAACATCGCCATTAAAAGCAAGGTAAAGGCTAGATGTTTCATATTTGAACTCTCCAAAATTAACTGTCTTATTCGACTTAACAAAAAAGGTCGCTTGAAACATCTCAATCGATCCTCCCCGTCAGTGGGTAAAGAGTATTTCATGGTACTGGTGGTGACGTCAAAAGAAGACCGAAATGCCCAAAGCCGAATAGCCTAGACAGAGATGTCCATTGACCACCTAAACCCGGATGTCATGAAGCCCATTAGCTTTTCGCGAAAAATATTCTTACCGACAAGGCCAGCCTCAGATGCAGCCCCAAAACAAACATGCAGGGGCAGCAAATGCTCTTCACGAGGATGACAGAACCGTGCTCCTGGCGCGTCCTGCCAATTTATAAGTCGTTCTGTTCGTTGTGCTTCTGAAAAATTAGGGCCAACCAACGAGTCATTTAGCCATGTGTCGAATTCCTGATCCTCGGCCCCGGCCATTGGTTTGCCACCCAACAAAGCCCCGAGATTGTGAAAACTAAGACCGGACCCGATGATCGCTATATTTTGTTCGAGCAGAGGGCTAAGTGCCCGTCCCAATGCAATATGAGCAGTGGGGTCAAGGGATGCCACAAGCGACAATTGCAGGATCGGAATATCAGCCTGCGGACGGATGAGCTTCATAGGGACGAAAGTTCCATGATCGAAGCCTCGCTCATTGTCCATTTGACTATCAATACCAGCAGAGGTCAAAAGCCTACTGGCCTGCAGGGCAACATCAGGCGCGCCAGGCGCCGGGTATTCATACGCGTAGGTCTCAGGCGGGAAATTGTAATAATCAAACAACAATGAGGGCTTGGCCTCGCCCGACAATTGAACGATTTCCGATTCCCAGTGAGCCGTCACCAATATGATCGCCTTACATTCAGAAACCGGTTCTTCTAAGGTCCTCATCAAGGCAATAAGGTTTTTGTGCCTAGCGTCGCCCATTAACGGTAGAGGCCCCCCACCATGGGGAATAAAGTAAACTTGTCTATTCATTGAATTATGATGTTTTCATATGCTTTAAAGAACACGCATTGTACCACAAACGGTACCCGCCGCCGATATATGGCTGAACGCAAAGCGGAAGTGAAAATCGCCAAATCCAGCTTTTGAAAATAAATGCCCACTTCCCCTTATAGAGGGGGAAGCAGGCATTTTTCTAAGTGGCTTCTCCAATTGTTGAGAAACGTCAATCATTAGGTAGAGTGAACGATTGGCCAAAAATCATAGATTCCAGCCAATGGGACTAAGCCTTTCGTACTTGATCCATAAACTTATCCACTTCTACTTTCAGCATCTCCGATTGCTGGGATAACTCACTGGCGGCACCAAGTACCTCCGTGGACGTTGATCCCGCTTCAGTCGCGGCCTGGTTGACACCAGCGATATTGGAGGACACTTCGCCAGTTCCTTGAGCCGCTTGCTCGACATTTCGGGCTATTTCCTGTGTCGCGGCGCCTTGTTCCTCGACCGCAGCAGCTATTGCCGAAGTAATCGCACTGATTTCATTAATGGTTTTGGAAATGACATCAATAGCCTCGACAGAACCCTGCGTTCCACTCTGGATACCATCAATTTGGCCACTGATTTCTTCAGTCGCCTTGGCAGTCTGGTTGGCCAGATTTTTAACTTCCGATGCAACAACCGCAAAGCCCTTGCCGGCATCACCGGCCCGGGCTGCTTCGATCGTCGCGTTCAGGGCCAAAAGATTGGTCTGTTCGGCAATGTCGGTAATCAACTCGACGACCTCGCCAATTTTTTCGGAAGATTTAGCCAAGCCCCGCACCATATCATTGGCGTTGCTGGCCGCACTTTCTGCGGAAGTCGCTATTTCAGTTGACTGGGACACCTGACGGTTGATCTCGCCAATTGAACTGGAAAGTTCTTCTGCCGCTGAGGCTACCGTCTGGACATTGGTCGAGGCTTCTTCCGAAGCTGCCGCCACGGCCGTCGCTTGGCTTGACGTTTTCTCAGATATGGCCGTCATTGACTGGGCCGAAGATTGCAGTTCTGTCGCAGCGGAAGCGACAGTTTGAACAACACCGCCAACACTGGCCTGAAAATCATCGGCCATTTGGTTCATCAGGCGGGTCTTTTCTTCTGCAGCCCGCACTTCCTGTTTGACTGCTTCATCTTGCAATTCTTTATTTTGAATGGCGTTGTCCTTGAAGACCTGGACGGCGGCAGCCATTTCGCCGATTTCGTCTTTGCGGCCCTGCGCAGGAATATCGACAGTCAAATTGTCATCTGCTAGCTCACGCATAGAGTCGGTCATGGCGACCACAGGATTTGATATCATAGAGCCGAGGAACATCGCTATGAGAAAGCCTCCAATTATGCCAACAGCTGAAGCTATCAGCATTTCGAGTTCCGCCAACTCGATCTCATTAACAGTGATTTTACGAATCTCATCTTCAATCTCGGCAATGGCTTTCTGAAGGTGCTCCGCATCTTTGACGATTGTTTGCGCGGCTTGTGCCATCTCACCGTCAATCAGATGTCGTAGTTCCACTTCGTCTTCATGAATTTTGTGGAAAACATCGATATAGGTATGGGACAGTTTCAAGGCATCGGCATAAAGTTCTTTTTCGTGATCCGTATGAATTTGTGTCCCCAGTTCTTCCATGTACTTTGCAAGAACTTTAAATTCGTGCTCGGCTTTCTTACCGAATTCCTCCTCTTCGCGGCCAATCAAGATGTTGACATATAGCTGTGCCAACAAAGCATGTTCTATTGCCTTAGAGGCAGTGTTGGCGGCGGTGGCATTTCCTTCCTGGTGGGTTTCCGTAATGATAATTTCGAGGTCTTTGACGATCTTGGCACCCATGGGATCGAGCTTGGAGTGGATAAGATCGTTGAATTCGTGCTCCAGCTTTTCAGCTTTGGCAAAATCCACTATGTACACATCTAAGGCGCCCTGCATTTCATTGAGTTCCTCAATGTGTTCGGGATCGGTGAGGTGGCTTTTTGCCTCCTCGAGCAGGCCCTTCAATTTTTTCTCAATTTTATGGACAGCCTGAGCATCCTCTTTATGACCCGTATTCGCAAATTCACGAGCATGGGTGCGAAGTTTCAGGAATTCCACTTCGATGTGGCTAATTAAAGAACCTTCTTCCACCTTTTCATTATATTGATCGACGTCGTGAGCAACAGCCACGAACCCAACATAACCGAAAACAGATACGACTATCAGAACCAATAACACGGCAGCAAAGCCCGCATAAATTTTCGTTTTCACCTTGAGATTGGCGAACAAACCACCCGAAGTCTTGGTTTCTTCCGTGGCATCCATTTCGGTTTCTTCCGTGGCATCCATTTCGTTTGCATTCATGGTAATCTGTCCTCACTGGGATGTTTCTATCAAATCCTTATATAGTAATTAATATTAGTTTTCCAGCATACGTTTTGGATTTGATGCCAGTTTGATTTGATGGTTATTGGAGGCCAGGATATCGCCCCTTAATCCCCCACAAAATATTTTCTCGGCACCTGTTTCCCTAACAGCCCACAGGACATAAGAGGCGTTTACTGGAAATCGGAAATGCTGAGGGAAACGTCGAAACAAAATCGGCATTCTTTCTGAACAACTTTTAGCTAAACCGCTGGCACCACCGGTTTCTTGAGGCCAGCCACATCCAACATTAAGCGAATGACCTGGCTACTATAGCCATATTCGTTGTCGTACCAGACATAAAGCACTAACCGGTTACCGTCTGTGATGGTCGCCAATGAGTCGACAACACCAGCATGTGTTGACCCTACCAAGTCAGAGGAAACCAGTTCAGAGGAAGTGGTGTAATCAATTTGATCCTGCATGGGGGAGTTGAGGGCCATTTGTCGCAGATAGTTATTGATCTCATCCTTGCTTATGTCCTGTTTAAGGTTGAGATTTATAATCGCCAGTGAGACGTTGGGTGTGGGCACCCGCAGGGCATTTCCCGTAAGCTTGCCCTTCAATTCGGGCAGGCACTTGGCGACGGCTTCGGCAGCACCGGTGCTGGTCAACACCATATTCAAAGGCGCGCTGCGGCCACGGCGATCACCCTTGTGATAGTTATCGATTAAATTTTGATCGTTGGTGTAGGAGTGAACTGTCTCCATGTGGCCATTGATTATACCAAATTTATTATTAATGGCCTTTAGCACCGGGGCGATGGCATTGGTGGTGCACGACGCAGCACTGAGAATGGTGTCAGAAAGCTCGACATCGTCATGGTTTACACCATAAACAATATTTTTGACGGTGCCCTTGCCTGGGGCGGTCAGGATCACCTTGGCAGCGCCGGGACACTTGGTGTGCTGTCCCAGTTCATCCATGTCACGCCACAAGCCAGTGTTATCTACCACCAGGGCATTATGGATATCATATTTAGTATAATCGACTTCTGATGGGGAATTGGCATAGATGACCTTGATATAAACCCCATCGGCGATAATGGCGTTTTCTTCTTCGTCCACTGTAATGGAGGCACTGAAGGCACCATGAACGGAATCACGGCGCAGCAGGCTGGCGCGTTTTTTCAGGTCGCCCTTGTTGTTGCCGCCACGCACCACAATGGCCCGCAAACGCATCTTATTGCCTGAACCCGCCCGTTCGATCATCATTCTGGCCAGCAGACGACCAATGCGACCAAAGCCGTAGAGAACGACGTCTTGAGGTTCCTTCAGGATGCTACTCTTGCCCGTATTGATGCTCGCCAACGGTTCTTTCAGATAGGCCTCGGGATTGCCCTTCTCTTGCATGAAGCCGTAACAAAGCTTACCCAGATCCACTTGGGCCGGTGCCAGGTTCATTTTAATCATCGCCTGTATCAACGCCAGGCTCTTGCTGACCTCAAGCTCTTCCCCAACCATCTGGATGGCGAAGCGATGGGCCTTAATGATATCGATGGCGGAGTGGTTCAGCAGCCGACGACCGAAGAAACTGATTGTCACCCCGTTCTCACGGTATAACAGGCCAATTAACGGGATCATCTGTTCAACAGCAGTCTGTTGCTCTTTCCATTTCTCGAAGAGCAAGTCGCTGGAAATACTCATGCTGGCTTTCCTTTAAGTCTTAAAAAAAGTGTGTTTATCATAAAAATAATTTTGGCGAAACATCCATAAGGGGAGGCTGAACCGCCCCTATCGGGCAGGGAGGACTGCTTTCCTCATAACTTACAAGACGCAAGACTCCCATATATTTTTGAAAAAACACCCTAGCAGATAGACAGAATTCTATACGGCCAACTGGTTTTTGAATTACCGGGCGTTTTTTGCGGCACGCTGGGCCAGCACGATGGCGACGCCGCCCAGCGTTGCGGCAGAGGCTACGAGCAGACGCAACGTCAGGTCTTCTGACAATAAGATGACCCCGCCAAAGGAGGCGATGGCCGGGACAGAAAGTTGAACCGTCGCCGCGCGTGTGGCGGTCAGGCTGGGAAGGGCGGCGTACCAAATGACATAACCACAACCAGAGGCGATTGCCCCCGATGCCACGCCCAAAAGCAGGCCAGTTAAAGTGCTGCTAAAGTCATTCATGAAGAACAAGCTTACGATCAACACGAGGGGCACCGAATAGGCGAAATTTCTAGCCGTCGCCTCGAGAGGGTCCGCCACACCCCTTCCCATCAAGGAATAAAGACCCCAGGCCACACCTGCGATCGTCATAAAGGCGGCCCCTAAGGGGTCGGGTGCGGTGACACCGGGCGACACAAGGTAAATCAACCCGCCAATGGCCAGGGCAAGTCCACCCCATGAAAACAAGGTGAAGTGTTCGCCGTCGCGCAGGGCGAAAATAAACATCGTCAACTGAACGGCGCCAAAAAGTATTAAGGCGCCCGTGCCAGCATTTAGGGAGATATAGGCGAAAGAGAAGAGCGCCATGTAGGTAAACAGCATAAAGGCGCTACGCCAGTTGGCCGTGCTCGGGGCTTTGGGCCGTTGGCGCACAAGCACAATCAGAGCAAGCGTTAGCGCCCCTGAGAGCACCCTGACAGAAGTAAAGGTTGCGGCGTCAATGAGCCCTTGTCCCAAAGCCTGTCGGCATAGCAGCGAGTTGGCTGCAAACGCCAACATTGCAATGACGGTGAATATCACACCACTCAAGGCCGTATTTTCAGTTTGCACAGATGGCATTCCATTATCTTGTAGAGGGAGGACAGGCAGCTAGAAGACCTTTTTTAAGCAAACGGACTACTTTGTCACGGTCTATTTGTTTTAATAAAACTGAACAAGCAAGGCGGGGTGCTGGCTTTGCATGGTAAAGTTCCATTTGGAAAAGTCGGTTGCTGCATGGGCCTGCGAGTTATACAACACGGGGCCAGCGTTGGTGTTTTTGCCTTTGGCGAGCCCAAGCATGAAAACCCGTATCTCGAAAGACATTGAAGATGAGTGAATTTGAAGGCGTCGTCGCCACTCTTGGCCAGGCTTTGAACAAGCGCGGCTACGCCCAATTGACCCCCGTCCAGCAAGCTGTTCTGGCCCCGGAGCTGCAGCGAGCAGATGCTCTTGTTTCGGCGCAAACCGGCTCTGGCAAGACCGTCGCCTTCGGTCTCACCATCGCCACCACATTACTAGATGACACAGGCCGCTTCGGCCATGCCAAGGCACCTGTGGCCTTGGTCGTGGCGCCAACCCGTGAGCTGGCTCTACAGGTCAAGCGTGAACTGGAATGGCTTTATGAAATGGCCGGGGCTGTTGTCGTCTCGTGCGTTGGCGGCATGGATATGCGAACGGAACGTCGCGCTTTATCGCGCAACGCCCACATTGTGGTCGGAACACCGGGGCGTCTGCGCGATCATATTGAGCGTGGCTCATTTGACACCAAGAACCTCAAGGCTGTGGTTCTGGATGAAGCCGACGAAATGCTCGATCTTGGGTTTCGCGACGACCTTGAATACATTCTGGATGCCGCCCCCAAGGATCGCCGCACCTTGATGTTTTCCGCTACTGTGCCACGTTCTATTGCTAACTTGGCCAAGCGCTACCAGCGCGACGCCGTGCGTGTCTCGACCACGGCAGAACGTGAACAGCATCTTGATATTGACTATCGCGCCCTGACGGTTGCCCCCAATGACCGGGAGAATGCGATTGTTAATGTGCTCAGGTATTTCGAGGCTAAAAACGCCCTGATCTTTTGCTCAACCCGGGCTACTGTCAATCACATGACAAGCCGCTTCAACAACCGCGGTTTTTCTGTAGTTGCCCTGTCTGGTGAGTTGAGCCAGAACGAGCGTACCCACGCCTTGCAGGCCCTGCGTGATGGCCGCGCCCGGGTCTGTGTCGCAACGGACGTGGCGGCGCGCGGTATTGATTTGCCTAATCTGGAATTAGTGATCCATGCCGATATGCCTAAAAACCGTGAAAGCCTGCTGCACCGCAGTGGCCGCACGGGCCGGGCCGGACGCAAGGGTGTATGTGCACTGATCGTGCCCTACAACTGGCGTAAGCGCACGGAACGCTTGCTCAGCAGTGCCAATGTTGAAGCAACTTGGGCAAAGCCGCCCTCCGCCGATGAGATTATGCTGCGGGACCGCCAGCGCATTCTTGAAGACTCTGTTTTAAGCGATCCCATGAACGAGTTCGAGCAGACCTTCGCAAAGGAACTTCTGGAGCGTTACAGTGCGGAGCAAATTGCCGCCGCCTTCGTGCGCCAAAACTTTGCCGAGCGCACTGCGCCGGAAGAACTGATTGATACGGTCCCTGTTGAGCGCCCGAGGAAACAACGTAACGACTTCACAGGCGGGGTCTGGTTTTCACTTTCCGTTGGGCGCGAGCAGACTGCCGAGGCACGCTGGCTACTGCCCATGCTGTGCCGTGCAGGTCACATCACCAAGGACGAAATCGGCGCAATCAGAATCCACCAAACAGAAACCCATGTGGAACTGACGCCTGAAAGTGTGGAGGGGTTCCTTAAAGCCATCGGCCCCGGCGGCAAGGTGGAAAAGAACGTAACCATTACTCGCATGGACGGCGCCCCCCAGGCCCCAAGGGATGAGCACAAACCACGCCAACGAAAGACCTTCAAGGGCAAGAAAAAGTTTTCAGAAGAGCGTCACGATTCGGCCTGGGTTAAAAAACCAAAAGACAAAAAGAAGGCCAAGAAAAAGGCCAAGAAAAAGGCCAAGAAAAAGTTGGGCAAAAACAAAAAGTCTTACCAAAGCCAGTTCGCCGCTTCAGGTGGCGCTGGCGAGCCGGGCTCAAGCCCCTTGAAGCGGAAGAAAAAACACAGGAAGACTCCTCGCTAAAAGTTACTTGGGAAACAATAAAGTTATAATCGTGCTATTCTGGTCGCTTGAGGAATTTTAGGAAAACCGCCTGATGACGATGCGCACCCATGGTAAATCCTGGAACGAGTTCGCGAGATGGTGTCAGGCCCGCGGTCTGAAACCCATACCGGCCCATGCCTGGACACTGGCGGCTTTTATCCGTTGGTGCGAGCCGCGCCATGATTACGCGGTCATTGTCGACATCACCAAGGCAATAGCCCGCAGGCACCTGATCGCGGGCCATTCGGACCCGGAACGCCATCCCATGGTCAAGCGGACCCTGGCCATGATTGAGCGGCGTATATCAAACAGCCATAACAGATCGGCCTTGTTTGATGATGATTTCATGAGCGCGGAACCGGATGTTAAAGCCCCGGAGGCCTTAAGTGAAAAGGTGAAAAGGGGCCCTCCGGCAAAACGGGTGTTGAAGTCCATGCGCTCAACGCCGAAGCTGGTTCGTCGCAAGTCACGCCCTGGTTAATTGTCCTGGTTAACTGTGCTAGTTAACGGTGATTGTCTTGACGACGCTGTATTCTTCGTCTGTGCCGGGACGGATCAGGCGGATTTCACCTGTATAAAAGCCCCTGGCCCATGGCTCGTTATTTTTTCGGTTGATGCCCGCATAGGCAAAGCGGCGGGCCTTTCTTTTTTTCAGGGTGGTGCTATGGGCCATCAATGTCTCACCTTCAGGACCGGTGATTTGGAATAGTAGTTTGTCACCAGGGTTGACCCAGAACATATCCACCCACAAAGCAATCACCGGTGATTTTTGAAACAGCACATCGCCACTGTACAGGCCTTCCCGGGCAATCCGCTCGTTCGGTGTGGTTGATGAAAAACCCGCACTGTATAGCGCCGTTGGCTCGTACAACATGGAAAGCAGATCACTGGTTTTCCAAAGGGGGGCCTCACCAACACCGCATTTCTTGTTTCGCTGCAATCCGGCAAAGGGATCGACAACCTGGTTGTTGTATTTGACTTGAAAATGAAGATGTGGGAATTCAGTTTTTCCCGAAAGTCCGATCAGGCCAAGGGTCTGCCCGGTCTTTACCGTGTCGCCTGTCTTTACGGTGACACTTTCACGTAACATATGGCAGTACTGGGTGGTCCATCCGCCGCCGTGATCAATCAGGACACCATTACCGCACTCCTTGCCTGCGACCGATGCCGCACCGCCACCCATTTTGAAGTCAATATCGCGCATGCTGTTTCGGGTACCCTTAACGATACCCCCGGCAGAGGCAAAGACCTCGACCCCCTGGCGCATGACATCGGCGTCCATGATGGCGAAATCAGTTCCCTTGTGGCCATTGTATGTGGCGACCCCGCAGGAATAGTCCGAAATGCTTATTGAGGGGTCCATATCCACATAATTGACGATCCAGCAATCGGAGCTTTGCGTACAGCGGATCGGCATGTCCATTTTGAAGGGCTCCTGGCTCGCCGCAATATTGGCAAACAGGCAAAACAACCCGCCTAATGCAGGTGCCGACAAGGCTTTGAGGCCGGCTCGGATCACTCTTCTTCTCCCTGGGACTTTATTGTCTCGAATCGATTCATAGCAACTTCTTGTCAGTAAATCACTATGACAGTATATTGCGCTGCACAGCAATGCTGCGTTGCAGCATGGGCGTAAATTGTAAAAAAAGAACGGATTAAGGCATGTCCCCCTACCACGAACTTCATGGCTATTATTTTGAAGATATAGAAGAAGGCATGACCGACGTATATGGCAAGACCATTACGGATGCGGACATCGTTATGTTTTCCGGTATTTCCGGGGACATAAACCCGGTTCACCTGAACCACGAGTTTGCCAGTGAGACCATCTTCGAAGGGCGTATTGCCCATGGCATGCTGACGGCAAGTTTGATTTCCACGGTCATTGGCACCAAATTGCCGGGGCCAGGGTGCATTTATGTTAGTCAGGCGCTTCGTTTCAAGGCGCCGGTCAAAGCTGGAGATACGGTTATCGCCCGTTGTACAGTTACCGGCATTTTGCCGGAAAAGAGATTTGTCGAGCTTAAGACAATTTGCACGATTGGTGATAAATGTGTCATTGACGGCGAGGCTACGGTGATGGTGCCAAGCAAGGGTTAAACAATTAACGGATTTGAAATGGTATAAAAAGGCTGATTCCCCTTGACCCGGAAGGGGTCGCCGGACATCTTCCCCTCGCCATGCAAGTATTTAGACATTACGAAAATTTACCGGATCAGGTCCGAGGCGCATCAATTGCCATCGGCAACTTCGATGGTGTCCACCTGGGGCATCGTGCGGTTATTGGCGAGGCTGGACGGATTGCTCGTGATCAGGGCATCCCCTGGGCGGTGCTTAGTTTCGAGCCGCACCCGCGCTCGTTGTTCACCCCTAATATCGAGCCCTTCCGTTTGACTCCGTTCAGGACCAAGGTCCACCTCATTGAAGAACTGGGCGTTGATAATCTGATTGTGCTGCATTTTGACAAGGCTTTTGCTGCTTTGAGCGCAGATGATTTTGTCATGAAGGTGCTGGTTGAAGGTCTGGGCGCACGTCATGTTGTGTCCGGCTACGATTTTGTTTTCGGCAACAAGCGGGCTGGCAACTGTCAGCTTCTGCTTCACAAGGGTCAGGATCAAGGTTTTGACTTTACCTGTGTCAGCGCCGTCGATGATGGAGAAACCGTCTATTCATCAACCGGCATCAGGGAGTATCTGAAGGCGGGCAATTTGCGCGCGGCTGCCCAGTTGCTGGGCCGCCCGTTCCAAATCGACGGCCGTGTCGAACATGGGGATGCGCGTGGGCGAACCATCGGTTTTCCAACGGCAAATCTGTTTCTAGGGGATTATTTGCGCCCGGCCCACGGTGTTTATGCGATCAGGGTGGGTATTGAAGAGGGGGCGAATATCACGTGGCTGGACGGGGTCGCTAATTACGGCAGCCGGCCGACCTTTGATAAAAAAGACACTATTTTTGAAGCGCATCTTTTTGATTTTGATGGCGACCTGTATGGTCGCCAACTGCGTATTACGCTGATTGATTTCCTGCGCGCAGAAAAGAAGTTTGACGGACTGGATGATTTAAAGGCACAAATCGCCATCGATTGCGACAAAGCTAGGCAGATATTGAATGACCATTGACTATAAATCGACGCTTTACCTTCCCAAGACCGACTTCAAGATGAAAGCCGGTCTTGCCCAGCGCGAGCCTGAAATGCTCAAGCGCTGGCAGGAAATGGATATCTATGGGCGCCAGCGTGAAGCCGGTAAGGGACGTGAAAAATTCATTCTGCACGATGGCCCGCCCTACGCCAACGGTCACCTGCATATCGGTCATGCCCTGAACAAGGTTTTGAAAGACGTTATTTCACGCTCCCAGCAAATGATGGGCAAGGATGCCAACTATGTGCCTGGCTGGGATTGTCACGGTCTGCCCATCGAATGGAAGATCGAAGAAAAGTATCGTGATGCGGGCGAGAACAAGGACGATGTGCCCATCGTCAAATTCCGCAAGGAATGCCGCGAATTTGCCGACAAATGGATCGACACCCAGCGCGAGGAATTCAAGCGTATGGGGGTCGTCGGTGATTGGGATAATCCCTACACCACCATGGCCTACGCTGCCGAGGCGCAAATCGTGCGTGAGCTTGGCAAGTTTTTGATGGATGGCTCCCTTTATAAAGGGGCCAAGCCGGTGATGTGGTCAATCGTGGAAAAAACCGCCCTGGCTGAAGCCGAGGTGGAATACCACGACCATACCTCGACGACTATTTTTGTGCGCTTCCCCATTGACGAGACATCTGTCAGCGAGCTTACGGATGCGGCAGTAGTCATCTGGACGACGACGCCCTGGACTATCCCGGGTAATCGCGCCATCGCTTACGGTGATGATGTAGATTATGTCGCCCTCAAGGTCACCGGGTTGGATGAAGATTCCCTGGCCCAGGATGGCGAGACCATGGTTATGGCAGAAGCCCTGGTTGAAGAAGTTTGCAAGGTTGCGGGCATTGCGTCCCATGAAATAGTCCATCGCCTTAAAGGGGCTGATCTTGCGGGAACCATCTGCAAGCACCCCTTCAATGGGCTTGATGATTATTATGGCTTCCAGGTGCCCTTGTTGGCTGCTGGGTTTGTCGAGATCGATACCGGTTCCGGGTTCGTCCATATTGCACCGGGCCACGGTGCAGATGACTGGGAACTTGGAATTGCAAACGATATTGCTGTTCCTGACACAGTTGATGCGGATGGTACCTTCTTTGATCATGTCGGCCTGTTCGCCGGTATTCAAGTAATGGCAATTGGTACCAAGAACAAGCCGTATTACCCAGGCAATAAAGCTGTGATCCAAAAACTAGGCGAAGCGGGTGGCCTGCTGGCCTCAGGTAAGTTGAGCCATAGCTATCCCCATTCCTGGCGTTCAAAAGCACCGCTTATTTTCCGCAATACACCCCAGTGGTTTATTTCTATGGAAAAAAATGGCCTGCGCGAGACGGCCCTGAAAGCGATCAGCGAAACACGTTTTATTCCCGATGCCGGGCGCAATCGTCTGAATGGTATGATTGAAACCCGGCCCGACTGGTGCGTGTCGCGCCAACGGGCCTGGGGCGTTCCCATTACCGTGTTTGTGAATAAAAAGACGGGTGAGCCGTTACGTGACGAAAAGGTTCTGGCACGTATTGTCGAGGCAGTCGGGGAAGAAGGGGCCGATGCCTGGTTTGCTTCTGATGCGTCGCGTTTTCTGGGGGATGACTACGCGCCGGAAGATTTTGACCAGGTCACGGATATTCTCGATGTGTGGTTTGATTCTGGTTCAACCCACAGCTTTGTGTTGGAAGCGCGCGATGATCTTCAGTGGCCGGCCTCACTTTATCTGGAAGGTTCCGACCAGCATCGCGGCTGGTTCCATTCGTCCTTGCTTGAATCCTGTGGGACGCGGGGCCGCGCGCCTTATGATGCGGTGCTGACCCACGGTTTCGTCATGGGTGGTGACGGCCACAAGATGTCCAAGTCCCTTGGCAACATTGTGTCACCCCAGGATGTGATCGGTGTTAACGGTGCTGATATTCTTCGCCTGTGGGTCGTTGGGTCGGACTATTCGGAAGACCTGCGTATTGGTCCTGAAATCATTAAAAGCCACACAGATGTTTATCGTCGCCTGCGAAATACCTTGCGATTCCTGCTGGGTAATCTGGATGGGTTTGAGGAAAGCGAACGCCTGCCCCTGACCCAGATGCCGGAGCTTGAACGATGGATGTTGCATCGCTTGTGGGAAATGGATGCCATGATGCGAAAGTCCTGCGAGGACTTTCACTTCCATTCGCTGTTTACCGAACTGCATAATTTCTGTTCCGTTGATCTGTCGGCCTTCTATCTTGATATCCGTAAGGACAGCCTGTACTGCGACCGCGCATCATCAACCACCCGACGCGCCGCGCGCACGGTGCTTGATGAAATCTTCAATTGTTTGACGGCCTGGTTGGCGCCGTTCATCTGTTTCACGGCAGAAGAAGCCTGGCTGGCACGCAATCCGGGTGATGAGGAAAGTGTTCACTTGCGCCTGTTCCCGGAAATTTCCGAGGATTGGCGCGATGATGCTTTGGCCGAGAAATGGTCTAAAATTCGTCGCCTGCGCCGCGTTGTTACCGGCGCATTGGAAATTGAGCGGGCGGAAAAAAGGATCGGTTCCAGTTTGCAATCTGCCCCCGTAATTTATGCAGATTCAGAATATAAGGAAGCCCTGAAGTCCATGGATGCGGGCGAGATGGCTGATTTATTCATCACCTCCGGGGTCAGCTTTGCCGACGGCGACAGCCCAGCTGCGGCCTTCACACTGGAAGACGTTCCCGGGGTTGCCGTGGTCCCTGAGTTGGCACAAGGTGAGAAGTGCGGGCGGTGCTGGAAAACCCTTGATGACGTTGGCTCCCATACGGATCATCCGGAAGCTTGTCCACGTTGCGCCGATGCTGCGGATCATCATCCGGGCCCGATTGAATGAGTGACGATAAAGGCAATGGGTCATTCTCGCTTGGATTAATCCTCGCGTTTGGCATTCTTGTCCTGGATCAGGCCTCCAAGTGGTGGATCGTAACTGAGGTCATGACTCCGCCCCGGTTTATTCCTGTCTTCCCGTCTTTTAATCTGGTTATGGGTTGGAACAGAGGAATCAGCTTCGGCATGTTTGATTCCGACTCTCCCTTCAATCAATGGCTACTGATTGGTCTTGCCCTTGTTGTTGTCTCGGTTTTACTGGTCTGGTTGAAACGCTCCCATAGCCGCCTTATATCGCTCGCCATAGGCATGATCGTTGGTGGTGCCCTTGGAAACGTTATTGATCGTATTCATTATGGGGCGGTTGCTGACTTTCTTGACTTTTATATTGGGGACTATCACTGGCCAGCTTTTAATGTGGCAGATGCAGGGATCACTGTCGGTGCGGTCATTTTAGTGCTAGAATCCTTGTTTGTGGGCTCTGAAACAGATAAAAAAGATGCTGATGACAAAGATGACACATAAGCTCTCGATTTTATTTTTGCCCCTGCTCACAAGTGTGTTGCTGGTAAGCGGCTGCACGACTCAGCAGAGCAATGTGTTTGGTGAAGAGAAAAATGCCCCTGACGAGTTCGCAGTTTATTCGCGCGCACCCTTAAGCCTGCCGCCCGATTTTGGACTGCGTCCGCCAAAGCCCGGTGTCACCCGACCGCAGACAGTCATGCCCCGAAACGAAGCCAAGCAAGCGCTCTTGTCCAGTGGCGGCCGCCCGCCGCAGGCCAAGTCTACCGGAAATACAGCCCAGTCCCAGGCCGATCAAACGCCTGGAATAGCTGCGTTGTTAAACAATGCAGGTGCCGCACAGGCTAATCCTGATATTCGCGCGCTGGTTAATTCAGAAACAGCCGCCTTGTCCAGCGGTGGTGATGGCGGCATTGCCGACAGCATTCTTTTTTGGCGTCAAAATGATGCGGGCCTGAAGGGCGCTGTCATTAACCCGGCTGTTGAACAGCGCCGCATGAGGCGCACAAAGGCAGAGGGCGATGCTGTGGACGAAGCCCCGGCCTCGACCCCGACCCCGACGATCCAACGTCGTGGTGGCGGTGGCACTTCCAGAACCGAGGAGGAGAAGGGCTTCTGGGGGAGTCTTTTCGATTAACCCGGTTTTCAGGTTTCTCGCAATATCCTTTAAGCTTGCGGTTTTGACTGCATTGATTTCGCCTGTCAGCGTCAGGGCTGATCACGGCGTCTTCAATCCAAAAACATTTACCCTTTCAAACGGTATGCAGGTGGTAGTTATTTCCAACCACCGGGTGCCTGTAGTGACGCACATGGTCTGGTATAAGGCCGGATCTGCCGATGAGTTGCCCGGCAAGAGCGGGGCGGCTCATTTGCTTGAACACTTGATGTTCAAGGGCACAAAGAACCTTCCTTCCGGTGAGTTCTCCAAAACCGTGGCCCGTATTGGCGGTTCGGAGAATGCTTTCACATCGCTGGATTACACGGGCTATTACCAGAATGTTGCCGTCGAACATCTGGAAGCCATGATGACCATGGAAGCCGACCGGATGAAAAATCTGGTGCTTGACCCTAAAGAAGTCGATACGGAACGCCTTGTTGTTCTTGAAGAGCGCTCTCAACGCACCGACAACAATCCGGGTTCCGTATTGCGTGAGCATGTCAGGGGTGCGTTGTTTATGAATCATCCTTACCGCCGCCCGATTATTGGTTGGGAACACGAGATCCGCGCCTTGAGCGTTGATGATCTTCGCGCCTTTTATGACAAGTGGTACGCCCCGGCAAACGCTATTCTTGTGGTGGCAGGTGATATTACGCTGGAACGTTTAAAGCCTATGGCTGAAAGAACTTACGGTAAAATCCCGGCTTCTGTCCCAATCCAAAGAGGGCGCCCTACGGAGCCGCCACAGAAGGCTTCCCGACGAGTCATGTTGAAAGATGCCAGGGTTCGTCAAGCATCGTGGAGCCGGTCTTACTTGGCCCCAAGCCGGATAACGTCCATATCGGAAGGTGCGGGTAAAGAGCACAGCTACGCCCTTGAAGTTCTTTCCGGTGTGATTGGGGGTGGCGCGACAAGTCAGATATACCGCTCGCTGGTTGTTGAACAGAAACTGGCGGTCTCAGCCGGTGCCGGGTACGGGTCAGGTGCGTTAGGGCCATCGCGTTTTTCCTTTTATGCCTCGCCGACCCCGGGGGTCAGTATGGATACCCTGGAAAAGGCGATGGAAGGGGAAATAGCGACTTTGTTGAAGGACGGGGTTAGTGCTGACGAGGTCGCGAGGGTTAAAAAATCCATGTTTGCCGAGGCCGTCTATGCCCGTGATTCTCTTTCAGCCGGGGCGCAAGTCTTGGGTTCGGCATTGGTATCCGGAAAAACGATTTCAGATGTTGAATCCTGGCCTCACCGGATTGCCGATGTCACTGTTGAGCAGGTTAATGCAGCGGCCCATGCCGTTCTTGAAAATCGCCCCAGTGTTACTGCCCTGCTGCAAGGGGAGGACCCACAATGAGATTTTTAAAGTTGATCGTCATTGTCAGCATTGTTACCGGGCTTTGGCCTTGTGAAGAGGCACAGGCAAACCATAAGCCGGGGCATATGGTTAATGTTGTCCGGGTTATTAGTCCTGGTGGCATTGAGGCCTGGCTGGTTAGTGATCACCTGAACCCGATCATCAACATGCGCTTTGCCTTTCGCGGCGCAGCAACGCTGGACCCGGAAGGCAAGGAAGGGCTTGCCAATATGGTTTCCGGTTTGCTTGATGAAGGTTCTGGCGATTTAGACAGTCAGGCGTTTCAACGCCGTCTTGAAGACCTGTCAATTGTCCTTCGTTTTGATGCGGGTCGTGATACCTTTCGGGGTCGCCTTAAAACGTTAAGTGACAATAAGGATGCGGCCTTCGCGCTTCTTAAATCAGCTATTGGCAGCCCGCGTTTTGATGACGAGCCTGTTAATCGCATTCGCTCGCAAATACTGGCCGGGTTGCGTCGCTCCTCACAAGACCCAGGCACGGTCGCCGGGTTGACCTTGGCGGCAGAGTTATTTCCAGGTCATCCATACGGCCGTCCGGTTGAAGGAACACCTGAAAGCGTCAAGGCCATCAGTGGAGATGATTTGAAGACCTTTGTGCACGAGCGTCTGGCCCTGGATAATCTTGTTATCGGGGTCGTCGGTGATATCCGGCCCGATGAGTTGGGGCGTCGTCTGGATCAGGTGTTTCTGGATTTGCCTGCGTCTTCGAAAGCCTCAAATGTCAAAGAAGCTCAGCCGCAAATTTCAGGCCGTACAAAGGTCGTTAAAATGGCCGTGCCACAAAGCGCTATTGTCTTCGCCCAAAAGGGCATAAAGCGAGATGATCCGGATTTTTATAAAGCTTATGTGCTGAACCATATTCTGGGTGGCGGTGGTTTTACCTCGCGCTTGTATGACGAAATCAGGGAAAAACGTGGCCTCGCCTATTCAATTGGCAGCTACCTTTATCCGACAAGGCATGCGGGACTTCTTCGGGGCTATGGCGGAACCGCTAACAAGCGGGTTGGTGAAACCCTGAAGGTTCTGAAAAGCGAGTGGTGGCGCATGGCTGATAAGGGTGTTGATGGGAAAACCCTGAAAGATGCCAAGACCTATCTGATTGGATCTTACCCGCTGCGCTTTACATCAAGCGGTAACATTGCGGCCATTCTGGTCTCTATGCAGCTTGAAAATCTGGGCATTGATTTCCTTGATCGGCGCAATTCACTGGTTGCCGGCGTCAGCCTGAATGATGTCAATGCCATGGCTAAAAGACTGCTCGACCCTGATAATCTGGTTATCGTGGTTGTCGGCTCCCCTGAAGGGGTGACATCAACACCTTAAGAAAGTCGACATTGGCGAGATTGTGGTAATGTCTGGGGTAGATTCGGACCGCCAAAGGGTTGCTTAAACTTATGCTCTACCAGCACGATACGAAAAATTGCTTTGCCGATGCTATCGGCGACAGGGGCCTGGACGCTGATTCCTATTCTGGTGTCCTGGAAGAAACCAGTGCGGCGCTTGATGCCATCCGCAAGGCATATGAAAACAAAAGCATTCCTATGCTGGCTTTGCCAGAAGCAAGCAGCGACATTGAAAACCTGAAACCGGTCGTTGAAAGATGTCGCCGGGATTTCGATACCATGATTATTTTGGGAACTGGCGGTTCCAGTCTTGGTGGACAGACATTGTGTTCCCTGGCCGATGTGGGGTTTGGTCCGCAGGATGGCTCTCCGCGACTGTATTTCATTGATAATGTTGACCCCAACACGTTTGAGACCCTGTTCAAGCGCATAGATGTGGAACGCACCGGGTTTATTGTTATTTCAAAATCCGGCGGTACGGCGGAAACCATTGCTCAGTTTATTGTTTGTCTGGATGCCATCGACCATTGCGTCGGCGAAGAAAAAGCAGCTGACCATGTTTTGATGATTGCAGAACCGGGCGACAACCCCTTGCGTCGAATTGCCGGTAGTCGGGGCCTGACCATTCTTGATCATGATCCCGGTGTGGGCGGGCGGTTTTCTGTTTTGTCCAATGTTGGCCTGTTGCCTGCGATGATTTCGGGCCTTGATCCCATGGCCATTCGGGCTGGGGCAACCCGTGTTTTGAAAGCAGCACTTGGGGCGGAATTTCCGGCGGACTGCAAAGCTGCGGTGGGGGCGGCAATCAGCATATCGCTGTTTCGTGACAAGGGGGCGACCTCAACGGTGATCATGCCCTATGCGGACAGGCTGTCTAATTTTGGCTTGTGGTTTCAGCAGTTATGGGCGGAAAGCCTTGGTAAGGATGGCACTGGGACGACACCGATCCGCGCCCTTGGTACCCGCGACCAGCACAGTCAGATGCAGCTTTATCTGGATGGCCCACAAGACAAGATGTTCACCTTGCTGACCCTGGATGTAGCAAATACCGGGCGTCCAGTCTGCGCTGCCAATACCAGCGATGACGCGCTTGCCTATCTTAACGGGCGTTCCATGGGCGACCTGCTTTCCGCCGAACAAAAGGCCACACGCACCACCCTGGCGGAGCATGGCTGCCCGATCCGCATCTTCAGGGTTAAGGAACTGAACGAGGAAATTCTCGGCGCGCTGCTTATGCATTTTATGCTGGAAACCATTATTGCCGCACACTTGCTGGGCGTTAACCCGTTTGACCAGCCTGCTGTCGAAGAAGGTAAACGCCTGACACGTGACTTCCTGTCTGAAATGGATGTGGAAGAATGACCATTCGCCGTTTGCCGGAAACCCTGGTTAATCGCATCGCTGCCGGCGAAGTGGTCGAACGACCAGCATCGGCAGTTAAGGAACTGGTCGAAAATTCCATAGACGCAGGGGCAAGCCGCATCGACATTGTCGTGCGCGATGGTGGCCGCACCCAGATTATCATTACGGATGACGGTTGCGGCATGTCCGCTGAAGAACTGCAGTTGGCTGTGGAGCGCCATGCCACATCAAAACTTCCTAATGATGATCTGCTCAATATTGCCAGTCTTGGTTTCAGGGGCGAGGCGCTGGCCTCTATCGGCGCGGTTAGCCGTTTGAAACTGACCAGCAGACGCCCGGACGATGACGAAGCCTGGACGCTTGAGGTTGAAGGCGGCACGGTGGGTGCGCCCCAACCGGCGGCACATCCCCCCGGCACACGCCTTGAAATTAAGGATTTATTCTATGCTACCCCAGCCCGCCTGAAGTTTCTCAAAACCCCGCGCACGGAACTTGGCCACGTTACTGAGGCAATCAAGCGATTGGCCATGGCTCATCCGGGTATCGGCTTTACCCTTAGCGATGGCGAGCGCGACATACTGCGTTTGGCCCCGGCACAGGGGGACTTGCTGGACAGTCGCTTGGAACGACTGGGCGCGATCATGGGGCGGGACTTTGCTGACAACGCCATAGCCATAAATGCTGAACGCGAAGGCATACTTTTGAGTGGTCATGCAGGACTGCCGACCCTGAACCGAGGCAACGGGCAAATGCAGTTTCTTTTTGTTAACGGTCGCCCGGTTCGCGACAAGCTTTTTTATGGCGCCTTACGCGGGGCCTATCGGGATTTTCTTGCCTCGGACCGGTATCCATTGGTCGCCCTGTTTCTTGAGGTGCCGCCGGAAAACCTTGATGTCAATGTGCACCCAGCCAAGACCGAGGTGCGCTTTAGTGATGCAGCCCTTGTGCGCGGTCTGATTGTTGGCGCTGTCAAACATGGCCTGGCCGAAGCCGGGCACCGGGCTTCTACGACCGTTTCTCATGGTGCACTGGCCGCCGTTCAACCGGGCTCACTGCCTTTGGGGCGCGGTGGTGGCGGGTATGTCCCCACCGGTCTGGCACAGCGGGCGCAAAGCTTTTTTGCCCCGGACAGTGGCCTTGAAGCGCCCTTGGCCGCGCCGGATACCACAGACAGGGTTGGCCTTAGGGTTTCTGATGAAGAAGACCTGGACGATTATCCCCTGGGAGTTGCCCGGGCCCAGTTGCATGAAACCTATATCGTCGCCCAAACGGCGGACGGCATCGTTATTGTTGATCAACACGCGGCCCATGAGCGCCTTGTTCACGAGCGTATCAAGCAATCATTGGAGACAGGCGGGGTCGCAAGCCAAGGATTATTAATCCCGGAAGTGGTCGAACTGGATGAAACATCTGCCGAACGGCTCAACGCACGGCGTGAAGAATTTCTGGAATTGGGCTTGATTATGGAGGCCTTTGGGCCAGGCGCAGTTGTCGTGCGCGAAGTCCCGGCCCTGCTTGGAGACTGTGACATTCAGGGCATGGTGCGCGATCTTGCCGACGGTCTGGCTGAAAACGATGAAGCACTTGCCTTGAAAGACCGTCTGGGCGACGTGACTGCAAAAATGGCCTGCCATGGTTCCGTACGCGCCGGAAGACGCCTGAATGCGACAGAGATGAATGCCCTGTTGCGCGAGATGGAGGCGACCCCCCATTCCGGCCAGTGTTCCCACGGTCGCCCGACTTATGTGGAGCTGAAACTGCACGATATAGAAAAGCTGTTTGGCCGGCGCTAATGTTGTACGAGTTTTTCAAGCGCCTGAGCACGCCTTGCCCGCGCCCTGCCAAGGCCGTGGGCTACCTTCGCGAAATGATAGGTCTTGAGGTCCGTCATCGTCGCTGTCGTGGGTCGTGGCAGCCTCATTTGCAACAGTGCCGGGACTGGATCATTCAGGCTATGGATGATTGTGAAAAGCGCCGTAAAGTCGTGGTGCTGGGCTCGGGTCTGCTCAACGATGTGCCCTTGAAAGAATTGGCACAAGGTTTTGGGCAGGTAGTCCTGGTCGACATTTTGCATATGCCGTGTGTGCGAAAAGCCATCCTTCCCTTTGATAACGTTGTTCTTGATGAACGCGATGTGACGGGGTTTGTCGCGCCTCTTTATAATCAGGGTCCTTTGGGCGCTCCATTGAGGGCGCCGGACAGTGCGAATATGGATTTAGAGGATGCGGATCTGGTGATTTCCCTGAATATCCTAAGCCAGCTAGCAGTGCTGCCTATGGCATACGCCGAAAAGAAGAGGCTGCCACTGGTTCAAGACATTCCGGCGCGACTGCTTGGCGCGCATCTTGAAGCCCTGGCGGGTAGTGAAGGCCGGGTCTGCCTGATTACAGAGGTGGAGTACAGGCTTTGTCAGGATGGCAATGTGATTGAAAAATTAGATCCTCTTGCTGGCACGCTTATCCCAGAACAGTTGAAAGGACGTTCAAATAGATGGGACTGGGATTTTGCGCCCCATCCGGAACGCCATGCAAAATATGATTTGCTGCACCGGGTTGAGGGATATCTTCGTTAGGCGTCCTTATATTGCAGAAAGATCACCTGCGCCGCCCCGTAAGTGCGCTCGTCCAGGGTGCTGAAGCCCCGGGGCAGGGTTAGCTCATCATCCTTGCCGATTTCCACGACGACCAGCCCACTGGGGGCAATCCAGCCCTTGTGGCACAGGCCCAAAAGGGCCTGGTCGGACAGCTTCGTGCCGTAAGGGGCATCGAGAAACGCCAAAGAAAATGGCGCATGGGCGGCGCGCGGTGGCGGGAATAGCCGGGTCGCATCAAGTTTCAGGGTCAGGATATTGCGGGCCTCGCCAAGGGTCGCCCCATTGGCCTTAACGCATTGCAGGGAATTCGGATCGTTGTCGATAAAAACGCCACTTGAAGCGCCCCGCGACATGGCTTCAAACCCAAGGGCTCCGGTTCCGGAAAAAACGTCAAGTACGGCCATACCTTCGAAGCCTTGCCAGTCAATGGAATGGGCGAGAATGTTGAATATGCCTTCGCGGGCCCGGTCCGATGTGGGCCTGACATCCCGGCCCGCAGGGGCCTGAAGGGTGCGCCCCTTATGCTTTCCGCCAACGATCCTCATCTTTTGGATTTCTTCAGGCTCAACGTCGGTTTTTTGATAGGGCGCATTTTTTTCTTGGGAGCTTTTTTGGATTTTGCCCATCCGGCACCACGGAACTTGCCTGTCGCCTTCGGTCCGTCTCCACTCATTTGATCGCGCAGGATTTTACCAGGGACCTCATCGACTTGACCGCGTTCAAGATTACCTAACTGGAACGGCCCGTAGGAAAGACGGATAAGGCGATTGACGCTTAAATCCAGATGTTCCATGACCTTGCGAATTTCCCGGTTTTTACCTTCGCTTAAGGAGACTGTAAGCCAGGCATTTGTTCGGGTTTCACTATCCAGGGCGGCCTCAATAGCGCCGTACTTGATGCCAGCAACGGTGACGCCATTTTGCAGGGATTTAAGCTTGTTTTTATCGACCGTGCCGCGAACCCGGACCCGGTAGCGCCGGACCCAGCCGGTAGAAGGCATTTCAAGGCGCCGCGCAAGCTCGCCGTCATTGGTTAGCAGCAGCAAACCTTCTGAATTAATATCCAACCGGCCAACGGAAATAACTCGCACCATTGTTGGGGGAAGCTTCTCGAATACTGTCGGGCGGCCTTGCGGGTCATTATGGCTGGTCACCAGGCCAGTTGGCTTGTGATAACGCCATAGACGTGTCTCCTGGGCCTGGGGCAGGGGTTTGCCGTCGACAAGGATAATGTTTGTTGTATCGACTGTAAGGGCCGGGCTGTCCAGTGTTTTGCCATCAACTCGCACCCTGCCGTCGTTGATCCAACGTTCCGCTTCGCGGCGTGAACATAATCCGGCACGGGCAATGACTTTGGCGATTCGTTCGGCTTTTTGTTCACTCATTTGGCTTTGCCAGATGCGTCAACAAAGGCTTTGAATATTTTTGCATCGCCATCGTTGATGTCAAATTCTGGATGCCACTGAACGCCAAGACAAAAATCATAGGCGTCAGTTTCCATACCTTCGATAACGCCGTCAGGGGCACGAGCATTGATGGTGATACCTTCGGGCTCATCCAGTGCCGCTTGATGATGGGCACTGTTGACGGCCAAGGTGTCGGCACCAACGATGCGGCGTAAAAGGGTGCCTTCCTTGATCAAGGCCTCATGTCCTGCTTCATCGCGCGGATTAGGCTGTTCGTGGGCAAGGGCGTTTTCAACCGCGTCCGGGATATGCTGGATTAGCCTGCCGCCCAGCACCACATGCAATAGTTGCTGGCCACCACAAATGCCCAGAATCGGCATGTTACGTTCTAGGGCGCCTTTAGTCATGGCCATCTCGAATCCGGTGCGGCGTTCTTTGATGATGACGCTGTCGTGGCGCTCGTTATCGCCGAACAGGGCCGGATCCACATCGAAATTGCCGCCGGTAATCATCAAACCGTCTATCAGGTCCAGGTAGTCATCAACCCTGTCTTCCTCGTGGGGCAGGGCCAGGGGCAAGCCGCCAGCGCGTGACACCGCGCCTGCATAGTTCTCGCGCAGGGCGTACCAGGGAAATTTTGAATAGGACCCGGGGTCTTCCGAATCCAGTGTAATGCCAATAACAGGTGTCTTCATGGTGCGGACTTTATGCTTCTCAGGCAGCGACGGCAAGCGGTTCACTTGACGATGCTGGTTTGCAGGTTCAAAGTTTAAATATGGATAAGTCTACATACATGGAAATGGCTTTGAAAGAGGCCGCCAAGGCTGCTGGGCGTGGTGAGGTTCCCGTTGGGGCGGTGATTGTTGATGGTCTTAGCGGTGACGTTTTGGCTTGGGCTGGAAATTGCACAGAAGCCAATAATGACCCTACAGCCCATGCCGAGATACTGGCCATACGTGAGGCCGCCTCCAAGTTGGAAAACCCCCGCCTGGAAAACTGCGATCTTTACGTGACGCTGGAACCATGCCCCATGTGCGCCGCCGCCATTTCTTTTGCTCGCTTGCGCAGGCTTTATTTCGGGGCTTATGACCCTAAAGGCGGCGGCGTCGATCACGGTCCGCGGGTGTTTGAGCAATCGAGCTGTCATCATCGTCCGGAAGTGATCGGCGGTATGGAAGAAAGCCAGGCATCGCAGTTGCTGAAAAAGTTTTTCCAGGATTTACGCTAGCTACTTGTTATGGCCGCTGATGTCGGCATGAAGCGGCTTGGTATCCTGGAACATCTGCTTTTGTTCATGGGATGCTTCGTGCTGATGATCACGCTTCCATTCGTCGAAGGGCATGCCGTAGACGATTTCCCGGGCCTCGTCATAAGACATATCAATGTCATGGTCTTTGGCCGCCGCCATGTACCATTTTGACAAGCAGTTACGGCAAAAACCGGACAGATTCATAAGATCAATGTTCTGTACGTCTTTGCGTTTTTGCAGGTGTCCGACCAGGCCGCGAAAGGCGGCGGCTTCAAGTTCGGTACGTGTTTTGTCGTCCATAGGGGGCATCCTTATCCCATAGTTAGATTTTAGCGCTTGATCGCCCGCCAGCCGATGTCGGTGCGGTTAAAGCCGTCGGGCCAGTCAATCTTGGCAACCGCCTTATAGGCAAGTTTTTGCGCAGCGGCGACAGTTTTGGCCTTTGCGGTGACGCCCAGAACCCGGCCACCAGTGGCTAGCAACTGGCCGTTTTCAGATTTTGTTCCGGCGTGAAAAACAAACACGTCCTTCATGTCGTTGGCTTGCTTGACGCCCTTGATCTCAGTGCCTTTTTCGTAGCGCCCGGGATAGCCTTTGGCGGCCATAACCACAATCAGGGTCGCTTCGTCGTGCCATTCTAATTTGATTTTATCAAGCGTACCCTCGGCGGAGGCAACAAGAGCTTCGAGAATATCCGACTTCAGGGCGACCATCAGCGGCTGGCATTCCGGGTCGCCAAAGCGCACGTTGTATTCGATCAGGCGTGGACCTTCGCTTGTAATCATAAGCCCTGCATACAGCACACCTTTGTAGGGTTTGCCTTCGCTGGCCATGGCCTCGATTGTTGGCTGGATGATTTCATCCATTATGCGCGCTGCCATGGGGTCATCTACCACCGGGGCTGGGGTATAGGCGCCCATGCCGCCCGTGTTGGGGCCTTCATCCCCATCGTAGGCGGCCTTGTGATCCTGGGCTGAGCGTAAGGCCACAGCATTTTCACCGTCCACAAGAACAAAGAAGCTGGCCTCTTCGCCTTCCATGAATTCCTCGATGATGACTTCCGCGCCGGCGCCGCCAAAGGCGCGCTCGGTCATGATGTGATCAACTGCGGCGTAAGCTTCGTTTTCGTTGCGGCAAATGATGACACCCTTACCGGCGGCCAGTCCATCGGCCTTGACGACGATGGGGGCATGGTGACGCAGGATAAATTCCTTGGCGCTATCAGGCTCGTCAAAACGACCGTAGTCAGCGCTGGGTATATTGTATTTAGAACATAAGTCCTTCATAAAGCCTTTGGAGCCTTCAAGTGCCGCCGCTGCAGCGCTGGGACCAAAGGCTTTGATGTCCAGGGCTTCCAGTCTGTCGACCAGACCATTAACCAGGGGCACTTCCGGGCCAACGACGACGAAGTCAATTTTGTTATCTTCGGCAAAGGTGACCAGGGCGTCCACATCATCGGCGGCGATATCAACGCAGATGGCAATGCTGTCAATGCCGGCATTGCCGGGGGCACAGAATAACTCGTCGCATTTTGGTGATTTTGCGATGGCCCAGCACAGGGAATGTTCGCGCCCGCCCGAACCGACAACCAAAACCTTCATGATAACTTTTCCTCTAATTGCACGTTTGTGCTCTAGCATACATACTGTCGCCCATGACTGAAAACCCATCCATTGAAGAATCTATACATAATCTTCCGGAACTTTCCGTAGGCGAGCTGTCCAAGGCCCTGAAAAGAACGCTGGAAGACCGTTTTCCGCGGGTTCGGGTGCGCGGCGAGATTACCGGTTTCAAGCGCGCCGCATCAGGTCATATGTACCTGCGTCTGAAGGATGATGATGCGGTTCTCGACGGTGTGTGTTGGCGCGGTACGGCCGGGCGGCTGTCCATTGCCCCTGAAGACGGCATGGAAATCATCGCCACAGGTCGCATTACCGCCTACGGGGCGCGCTCCAGCTATCAAATTGTCATAGATTCCATGGAACTTGCCGGTGAAGGCGCGCTTTTGAAACTGCTGGAAGATCGCAAAAGAAAGCTGGCTGAGGAAGGCTTGTTTGAGGCGGGCCGAAAACAAGGCCTGCCATTCTTGCCACAGGTTATTGGTGTCGTCAGCTCCCCCACAGGGGCGGTTATCCGCGATATTCTTCATCGTCTTTCCGACAGATTCCCTGTCCGTGTCATTTTGTGGCCGGTTTTGGTGCAAGGCGATGCCGCCGCGGCCGAAATCAGTGCAGCTATCCATGGTTTTGCGGCTTTGGATGGCAAAGGCCAGATTCCTCGCCCTGATCTGTTGATCGTGGCGCGTGGTGGCGGGTCATTGGAAGACTTGATGGCCTTTAACGAAGAAATCGTGGTGCGCGCCGCGGCTGCCTGTTCGATACCGCTGATATCCGCCGTCGGCCATGAAACCGATACCACCCTTATTGATTATGCCTCAGACATGCGCGCCCCGACACCGACGGCGGCGGCGGAACTGGCGGTGCCTGTTCGCGCAGAGTTACTGGCCCAGGTGATGGATGATGGTATGCGGCTTCTGAATGCTATTAATCGCAACTTGACCCAGAACAAAGTCATGCTCGACGGGTTGGGCCGTGGCTTGCCTAATTTGCGCCGGGTTGTTGAAGAGGCCTCCCAACGGCTGGATGACTGGGGCGAGCGCCTGGGCAATAGCCTGCGCTCGGGCCTTGCAAGTCGTCGCGCCAGATTGTCTGAAACAGCTGCGGCCTTGCCCAACCCGGGGCAGAGGATTGATCACGCCCGCTTGCGCCTGGATGGTGAAGTGCGGGCCTTGATGCAGGCGGCAAAAGGACTTCAGAGCACACGCCAGCAGCGCCTTAAACAGGCCTCGGCTCTATTAGAGAGCTTTTCCTATCAACGGGTTCTGGAGCGCGGCTTCGCCCTTGTCAGCGATAGCGGGGGAAATGCCATGAGCTCGAGCCGGGATATTAGGCCGGGTACTGGACTGACCATTCAGTTCCATGATGGCGAGGTTTCCGCCACGGCTTCTGGCAAACCGGAGGCCAAGCCCAAGGCCAATCCCAAGGCCCGCAAAGGAAAAAAGAAAGACCATGGAAATCAGGGAAGTCTGCTGTGAATCGTTTTGCCCTTTGTTTTCTTTTTCTACCGCTTATTGCCTCTCGCGTTATTGCTGGTGAGGTTAGCCTTGAAGGCAATCAGACCCAGGGGGGACTTGTTTTTGGTATGACCGAACCGGGTAGCCGGGTCGTGCTGGACGGTGAGGTCTTGGGATTATCCGCAAATGGCCGTTTCCTGATTGGCTTCGGGCGCGATGCGGCGAAACAAGCGACTCTTAGCATCACCGGCCCGGATGGCACGACCGACAGGCGAATCCTCAAAGTGGCGGCCAGGACCTACAAGATTCAGCGCATCGACGGACTTCCGTCGCGCAAGGTTACTCCCAAGGCACAAGATGTGGCCCGCATCAGGGCGGATAATTCGGGTATTGGCCGGGTTCGCGCCCTGGATTCCCATAAGGCTTATTATTCCTCCGGCTTTATATGGCCGGTTAGGGGGCCTATCTCAGGTGTTTTCGGATCACAGCGCATTCTCAACGGTAAGCCGAAAAACCCTCATAACGGCATTGATGTGGCGGCTCCTGAAGGGGCCATCATCAAGGCCCCAGCGGACGGTGTTGTCGCCCTTGTTCATGACGATATGTTCTATACAGGCAAGACCCTGATGCTTGATCACGGATTTGGTCTGACCAGCGTTTACGCCCACATGAGCGCTTTGCTGGTTAAGGAGGGCGATGTGGTGACCCAGGGGACAGCCATTGGCAAAGTTGGCAAAACCGGGCGGGTGACCGGGGCCCATCTGCATTGGGGAGTGACTCTAAAGCGTACTCATCTGGACCCGGCCTTGCTTGCGGGTGACATGAATTAACGAAGATCGTCCGGCCAGCGATTGTGCAGCCAAAGCCACTGGGCCGGCTGTTCCTTGATCCAGCCTTCCAGAATGCTGTTTACCCTGGTCGTGATGTCCAGAATATCCGCCTGCCTGTCGCCGCTCGGGCTGATCTCAAGGGGGGGATAACAGGTGATGCGAAAGTGTGGTCCTTGCAGCCTTTCGACCTTGACCGGGATCACCGGGCATTGGAATTTAAGTGCAAACTGGGCCAGCGCCGGGGCGCTCATGGCATCGTGTCCAAAAAATGGTGCGGCAATGCCATCATTCATTTTTTGATCAACCAGCATGGCCAAATGGCCACCCTGGGACAGGGCTTTCAGGGCCATGCGCGCGCCCTTGGCGCCCTTGGGAATTGGCGTGCCGTTAATCAGGTGGCGTCTTTGAAACAGTTTTTCCACATAAGGATTGTTTGGCGCCCGGTAGACAAAATGTTGCGGTAGACCCTGTGCGGAAATGCAAATGGCGGGGATTTCCCAATTGCCAAGATGGCCGGAAAAGAGCATTCCTGGTTTATCATCGTCGCGCAGAAGCTCAAGGTATTCCACCCCGACAATCTCCACATGGGGATTGTTACCACCAACCCGGATGCGATTAAGCAGGGGGTATTCCATTACAGTGCGACCAAGATTGTCCCACATCTGGTGGACAAGAATTTCGATCTCATCTTTGGGCATTTCAGGGAAAGCGATGGCGATATTGCGCCGGGCGCGCTTTGAAATGCCCAGTCCCGGCCCTATCAGGCGGCCACTCCAGCCACCAAGGGCGGACGCCCAGCCAATGGGCAGCAATTTCATCAGCAAGAAGAAAAGGTAGCTGGCCAGTCCTTGCAAGGGATGGGACACGTAGCGCTTAAGCATGACTGATCCCGTTCAGCAAAGTCTCAATGGCGTCTTCGTTTTCCCATTTCAGAGAAATCTGGATGATCGTGACTTCGCGCAGAAATGACGCGGGCAAGCGCTGGGCGTCCTTTTCCGTGCTCAGCAAGCGGGCATTGGTTTTTTTGGCGGTGCCCAGAAGATGTGTGATGTCGGCCTCGCTATAGGGGTGATGGTCGGCGAAGGGAATCTGTGCGTCGACTATGCAGCCAAGGGATGAAACAGTCTCGAAAAATTTATCGGGTCGGCCAATACCCGTAAAGGCGACGACGGGTTTACCTGAAATATCTTCAGGCAATGGCCCTGGGGAAAGTTGGGCGCTTAAAGGAACGTGTCCGTGTTTTGAGACAAGCTCCATACTGTCCGTGCGGTCCCCACCAACCACTATCACGGCTTGGGCACGGGCCAGCCCACCGGCAATAGTTTCTCTTAGGGGGCCAGCGGGGATTAACTTTTTGTTGCCAAATCCAAACCCTCCATCAATGACGATGATGGAAAAGTCTTTGGCGACATAGGGATTCTGGAAACCGTCATCCATGATAATGATGTCTGCCCCCGCCTTGGCCGCAGCTTCGCAACCGGCCCGGCGTTCGCGTGATACCCAGGTCGGGGCGTGGGTTGCCAGTAGCAATGGTTCGTCCCCGACATGGGTGAAATCATGGGTTTCAGGCTCGACGCGCAGGGGGCCTTTTTCATGGCCACCATAGCCCCGGGATAAAAAGTGGACGTCCTTGCCTTTGGCTTGCAGGCGTTTGGCCAGGTCAATCGCCACGGGTGTTTTCCCCGCCCCTCCGGCGATCAGGTTGCCGACACAAATAACAGGTACCGGTGATGCCCAGGCCTTCGTCGTCGCCAGTTTTGCCTTGGTCGCCAGTCCATATAGCCAGCCCAAAGGGGAAAGCGCGACGGCTAAGGCACCCCCTTTACCGGATTGCCAAAATTCGGGCGCTTGCATCAGTGTCCCCTTTGCAAAAAGGGTTGAAGTTCATGAAGCACGGCGTCCAGAACGCCGGACTGTTCATGGGCAACGCGGCGGGCAGCAGTCGCCAGCTTTTGGCATTCTTCAGGGGCTGTCATCAAGCGAGAGACGGTGCTGAGCAAACTCGCCTCATCAGGAACCTCAACGCAGGCCTTTATTTCAATGAACTTGGCGGTGATTTCCTTGAAGTTATCCATGTGCGGGCCAAATACGATGGCGCAGTCAAGGCGGGCCGCTTCCAGAGGGTTTTGGCCACCTAAAGGCACCAGTGACTTGCCAATATAAACGATCGTGGCAAGCCGATAAAACAGCCCCAACTCACCCATGGTGTCAGCAATATAGATGTCCGTGGCAGGGGTAAGCTCGCCCTTGGTTGAGCGAAGCGCCACATTCAGTCCCATGGCTTTTAAGGTGTCGGCGATCTCCACACCCCGTCCTGGATGGCGCGGCACGATGATGCTCAATATGTCAGGCTGTTTGTCCTTTAAGGCTTTGTGAATGCGCCCGACAATTTCTTCCTCGCCCTTGTGAGTGCTGGAAGCCAGCCAGCAGGGCCTTTGCCCAACCAGGCTTGATAATTTTTCCATGGCCTGTTCATCGGCAGGTAATGGCGGGGCTGCAAATTTAAGGTTGCCAACAGACTTGGCATTTGGCGCACCCAAATCAGAAAGCCTAGAAGCATCGCTTTCGCTTTGACCCAGACAAAGCGAAAATGCACTGAGAATTCTTTTGATCAGACCCGAAAACTGCTTCCAGCCCTTGAAGGATTTCCCGGAAACCCGGCCATTAAGAAGCACCATGGGGATATTTAGGGCGCCAGAGAGGCTAATCATATTGGGCCAGAATTCTGATTCCGTCCATAATGCCAGATCCGGCTTCCAGTGGTTAAGGAATTTCGATACGTAAGCAACCCGATCAACCGGGACAAATTGATGAAAGGCCCCCTCGGGCAAGCGTTCGACCATTAAGGCGGCGGAGGTCACCGTCCCGGTGGTGACCAGAATGCTCCAGTCCGGGTGATCGACGCGAAGGCGTTCAATCAATGGCAACAGGGAAAGGGATTCACCAACACTGGCTCCATGAACCCAGACAAGTAACCCTTCCGGGCGTGGCCTTGAGGCAATGCCAAGGCGCTCATTAAAACGAGACCGGCTTTCCTTGCCCTTTGCCAGCCTTCTGGAAAGGTAAAGGCGGATCAGGGGCGAGCCTAAAGTGGTAACGGTTCTGTAAAGAGACAGCATCATGATGATGTCTCCTCAAGTTCAATGGCGGCGGGTTTGATAGGATCAAGCCCACACAGGCGATCCGCTTCTGCGCTAACGGCATTGATGGCATCTTCGACTTTTTGCCGGGTTTCTTCCAGCACGATTTTGTCGCTGGTGTGTGGGACTTCTATGGGCTCGCCCCAGACAAACACGCCGCGGCCAAAGGGCAGGGCGGCAATGAAGCGATCCCAGGAGCCAAGAATTTTTGAGTTGGTGGACGCATAACCAATGGGGATGATCGGGATTTTGGCGAGGCGCGCAATGGTGACGATGCCTTCCTGGGCGCGCATGCGTGGCCCGCGCGGCCCGTCCGGCGTCAGGCCCACGTAATCACCGTTCTTGACGGTTTTGACCATGGCTCGCAGCGCCGCCGCACCACCTTTGGAGGTTGATCCGACAATAGTCTTAATGCCGAAACGCGACACTGTGTCGGAAAGAAATCGTCCGTCACTGTGCATGGAGATCATCATGTGAATGGGTTTCGTCATATCCCAGCAGTAGGGCATCATCAACAAGCGGCCGTGCCAGAAGCAGAGCAGGAATTTTTTGTCTTTATCCCAAAACTGCCTGGGGATATGGCCACCGACAACTCTCCAGCGGCTGGTCACATAGACGAAGCGGATATAGGAGGCTGCGATCAGACACAAAAACCCCTGTGTTATCTGGCTGCGAAGGATTCTTTTGCCCAGCTTCACGGCACTACCGTTGCCTTGTCGCCTTCAGCGGCAAATTGCAGTGCATACAGTTTGGCATAGGGTCCGCCTTGTTCAATCAAGCTATCATGGCTGCCAGATTGGGTAATGCGCCCATCTTCAATGACATAAATCACATCCGCATCGACAACTGTCGACAGCCGGTGGGCAATAACGAGAGTGGTCCGGCCACTCATTAATTCATCCAGGGCAACCTGCACTTGCCGCTCGGATTCCGTATCCAGTGCGGATGTGGCTTCATCAAGCAGCAGGATAGGGGAATTTTTCAGCATGGCCCTTGCAATGGCGAGGCGTTGACGCTGCCCACCAGAAAGCTTGACCCCTTGTTCCCCGACCTGGGTCTCATAGCCTTGGGGAAGTTCGAGAATGAAGTCGTGGGCGGCTGCATGGCGCGCCGCTTCATAGATGTCCTCATCGCTGGCACCGCTACGCCCGTAGGCGATATTGGCGCGAACCGTGTCATCGAAAAGAGTAATTTCCTGGCTGACAAGGGCGATGTTCCGGTGCAGGGAAGCCATGGTTACATCGCGCACATCAATACCGTCGATACTGACTTGGCCCTGGTCGATATCATAAAAGCGCGGGATCAAATTCAGGATAGTTGACTTGCCGGCCCCGGAAGGACCAACCAGGGCAATGCGCTTGCCGGCGGGAACTTCCAGACCAACGTGGGATAAGGCGGGCTCGTCACTGCTATAGGAAAAGCTCACATCTGAAAGGGAAATAGCGCCCTTGATGTTGCTTAATTCTTGCGCGCCTGGCTTGTCCAGGATTACCGGTTCTGTATCAAGGACGTTAAAGAGGCGCTGGGCACCAGCCAGACCTTCCTGAATGGAGACATTCAAATTAGCCAGTTTCTTCATGGGCTCGTACGCCATCAGAAGGGCTGTGATGAATGAAAAAAGCTCACCAGTTGTACTGTCGCCTTCGATGACCTGAATGCCACCATAGGCAATCACGACGGTGATGGCGACACCGCCCAGGGTTTCCATGATCGGGCTGACCATGGCGCGAATGCGGGCTGCCTTGAAGGACAGGGAAAACAGTTTTTCTACCAGGACCTGGATACGGCCCTTTTCATATTCTTCCATGCCATAGGCCTTGACGACGCGCATACCTTGAAAGGTTTGCGCCAGCAAAGTCATGAACAGGCCGGTTTCCACCTGCGTGTTAGCAGTGACCTTACGCATGCGTCGTCCCAGCTTGACGATGGGCAAGATGGCAATGGGAAATACGAAGATGGAAATAAAGGCCAGTTCCATATTCTGATAAAACATCACGCCCACCAGGGCGACCAGGGACATCAGGTCTTTGCCCAGAGAGGTCAGGGCATTGGAGACAACATTACGGATTTGGTTGATGTCGACTGTGAAGCGCGAAACCAGAGTGCCCGTTGGGTTGTTGTGGAAGAAGCCAAGGTCCATTCGGGTAAGGTGGCTATACAGGCGATTTTGGGCATCGGCAATAATCCGCATGCCGACCCAGTTCATCAGAAGGCTTTGGGCGTAATTGGCAAAACCCTTTATGGCGAAGGTTGCCAGAACAGCCAGGCTAACCAGCTTCAGCATGTCTCTATCCTTGGCGATGAAAACATCATCAATGATGGGTTTCATTAGCCAGGCCGACATGCCTTGCGCTGCCGCCACGATAAGCATGAAGAAGATGGCAAGGGCAATCCGCCCTACATAGGGGCGGATATATTCGCGCACCAGTCGGCCCATCAGGCTGCTTGTAGATTGGTGCTGATAATCTTTCGCTAAAGTCCGGTCGTTCAAGGTCGCATTATCCCTCTTTAATAGAGCCGGACAATAACATGGAGATGCTTGATAGCCAACGTCTGTAGAGTAAGGGGAGTTTTAGCGTCCGGCGACGGTCATACCCTCGACGCGCACGCTTGGAGCATCGGTGCCGTAACGGAATTGAAGGTCGTCGGCGACACTTAAATTGGCGAACATATCGTTCAGGTTTCCAGCAATGGTGACCTCGCTGACCGGATAGGCAATTTCGCCGTTTTCGATCCAGAAACCACTGGCGCCACGGGAATAATCGCCGGTCACACCGTTGACGCCGAAACCGATCAGCTCATTAACGTAAAGGCCCTGTTTGATGTCAGTCATTAGCTCTTCTGGTGTTATGTCACCGGGTTCCAGATAAAGATTGCTGGAGGAAGGTGAGGGCGCTGATGATGTGCCGCGTGAGGCGTGGCCAGTTGTTTCAAGGCCCAATTGGCGGGCCGAGCGCAAGTCCATCACCCAGGTCTTCAGGTATCCGTCTTCAATCAAGTTCAAGCGCTGGGTGGCGATGCCTTCACCGTCAAAGGGACGAGATTTCAAGCCGCGCCTGCGAAGCGGATCATCGACGATGTTGATACCCTTGGGGAATATTCTCTCGCCCATTTTGTCTTTAAGGAACGATGTTCCGCGCGCGATTGATGATCCATTAATAGCAGCTGATAAATGCCCGGCCACACTTTTCGAAACGCGGGGATCGAACACAATAGGCACGGCGGCGGTTTCCGCCTTTTTCGGGTTCAGGCGCTTAATGGCTTTTTCTCCGGCGCTTTTGCCAATGGCTTCCGGGCTGTCAAGGTCGGCCGCAAAAACAGCCGCCGTATAATCATAATCACGCTCCATCGCGGTGCCATCCCCGGCGATGACAGAAGCGCTTAATGAATGGCTGGAATTGGCATAGGCTCGCCCGAAACCGTTGGAGGCGGCCATGGCCACCGTATTAAAGCCCCATCCTGCAGAACCGCCTTCTGAATTACTGACGCCGTCAACGGCCAAAGCGGCTGCTTCCGCACGGCTGGCAAGGTCGCTCAGGTGATCGGCATCGGGCTCAAAGGTGTCGCAGGAGTCAACATCCGGGAAATCTGTTGCTAATTGGTCAACTTCGGCCAAGCCACAAAACGGGTCTTCCGGCACGGCCTTGGCCATGGCAATGGCGCGCCCGGCAAGTTCTTGCAGGGCTTCTGCGGAAGTATCTGAAGATGACACCATGGCTTGGCGTTTGCCAATAAGCACACGCAGGCCGATATCCAGACTTTCAGATCGTTCCAGATGTTCAGGTTTGCCCATGCGCACGGACTGGGACAGTGAAATACCTTCTACGAAGACCGCATCGCAGGCATCGGCCCCGGCATTCTGTGCCCGTCCGATCAGATTTTCCAACAGGTCTAGCGCTTCAGCCTGATCATTTTCTTTTGAGTTTGTCATTTATGGAAGGTGGCCTTTTAGGTTGCCTCTTGCAAGTGGGAGATGCAGCGTCTGATCCATTGGCGGGTCAGTTTTTCCTGCACAGAATTTTGCCCCAGGCGCTGTCTTAAGGATGGGAAGACAACATGATCAAGGTTTTGATCCTGATTGAAGCACGAGAAAATAATTGTTTCTTCACCGGTTTCCGGGTCCCTGTGCAATTGCAGGCACTGGGCGCAAACTTCCTTCATCATGCATTGCATGGGTGAATTGATAGACCCAATAGCGGTATGTGCCGGGTCCAGATGTTCTTTCAGGACTCCATGGCGGGCATCGGCAACAGCCTTCATCATCATGTCCGAGCCAATGACCAGAAGGCGGTCGGCGTCACTTAAGGGAATGGGAATGTCACCTAAATCGCCTTTGGCATAGGCGCTCATGGCCTCGACCACATTGCCGACGAAGGTTTTATCACCTTCGCGGCCCGGCTCAAAACCGGGTTCCAGATCGCAGCACCAAACGATTGTATCAGCGGCGGCTTCTATATTGTCAATGTGATAGCGATCGCCCGGGCCTTTGTAGGCGGCGAAGTAGAGCACTTTCGATCCGGCTTCGCGAAAGGCCTGACCGATGGAAAATAGCACCGCGTTGCCAAGGCCACCACCAACCAAAAGGACAGTTTCACCGCCGGGGGTTTCCGTCGGTGCACCAGTTGGTCCCATGACGACGACATATTCGCCCGGTTCCAGTAAGTCGCACAGGCTGGATGAACCCCCCATTTCAAGGACGATCATGGCGATCAGCCCTTTTTCCTTGTCGACCCATGCCCCGGTCAAGGCCTGGCCTTCCATGCCCAGAACGGTGTCGTCCAGGCGCTTGGCATTGCCTTCAAAATTTTGCAGGCGGAAAAACTGTCCGGGCTTGAAGGCTTCGGCAGCCAGCGGTGCGTGCAGGATAATTTCAACGATATTGGGGGTCAGGCGGATGACGTCGACAACACGGGCACGCAGGCCATGATCCAGTTGCGAGACTAATTCTTGCGGGTTGACGGTGCTTGGCGGGTTCTTCGCCAGTTGGCGATTGACCACCGGGTAGCCCTGCTTGGCGCTGGCCATGGCCTTAACGACGTTTCCGGCAAAGGACGGATGCAGATCACCAAAGAAAGTAATGGAGCGGCCATCATCCATGACCTTCATGGTCATTTGGGCTTCTTTCGGCTTGGCCGACCATTCTGGCGAAACCGCATTGCCGCCCTCGTCTTCGGCCTGGAAGTACTTGCCGTCCAACTGTGTAAAACCTGGATATTCACGGGCGATCACCGTATTGGGTTGGGTCCCGGCGGCAATCAAAATTGAACGCGCGGGCATGGTGATAACGTGGCCAGTCGCATTAGGGCGATTGTGTTCGTCAATTTCCTGTAATTCCAGTTTGATCCCTTGGGCGTGGCCAAGGTCGTCAATATCTACGGCGACGGGAGAAACCATTTCAACGAAATGAATACCCTGTTCGAGAGCTTTGGTGACTTCTTCGTGGTTCAGGGTGTAGCTGGGCGCGTCAATCAGGCGACGGCGATAGGCGATGGTGGCGCCGCCCCAGGATGTCAGCAGGGGCGAGAAATTGGCCGGGCGGTTTTCGGCGGCGGCGGCTTCACGCTCGGCGCGAATGGCGCGGCCATGCTCTAAAAACTCATCAGCGAAGCCTTGTTCTTCGTCGCTCCAACCGGGTTCCGCACCACCATTGGCATCAAGTTCTTCAAATCGGGCGAGAAATTTTTCCACCTGATTGACGTAATAGGCAAGGGATTCAGTTGCCGTATCAATGGCCGTTAAGCCACCACCGATGACGACCACGGGCAGGCGGATATTCAAGTTAGCGACGGAATCTTTCTTGGCCGCCCCGGTTAATTGCAGTGCCATCAGGAAGTCAGATGCCTGACGCACCCCGCGGGCGAGCCCGTTTGGAATGCCAAGAACTGTCGGCTTGCCGGCACCAATGCAAAGGGCAACGTGATCAAAACCCATGTCGAAGGCTTTTTCAGCCGTGATCGCCCCCCCAAAACGGATGCCGCCATAAAGGGTGTATGCGGCGCGGCGTTCCAGCAGGATGCGGATCGCCTTCAGGAAGTTTTTGTTCCAGCGCACGGTGATGCCGTATTCGGCGACTCCGCCAAATCCGGCCATGACGCGTTCGTCTAATGGTTCTTCAATATCACTGAAGCTGTGGATTGGCTCAAAATCAACACGTTTGCCGCTTTGGGTGATGCCGCTTATGGCAGGGTCTAGGGGTTCGATCTTGGCCCCGTCCATGGCGACGACTGTGTGGCCTTCATTCATCAGGTAATGGGCAAGGGTGAAACCAGCCGGGCCTTGCCCGACGACCAGCACCTTGTAGCCGGTGTCACTGACAGGGACGGGGCGTCTCAGGTTCAAAGGATTCCAGCGCGTCAGCAAAGAATAGATTTCAAAACCCCAGGGCAATTCCAGCACATCCTTCAAGGTGCGGGTTTCGGCTTGGGGAATATCGACTGGTTCCTGCTTTTGATAAATGCAGCCCTTCATGCAATCGTTACAGATGCGGTGACCCGTGGCCGCAGTCATGGGGTTATCAAGGGTGATGATGGCCAGTGCTGCAATGGCATGGCCATCAGTCTTGGCCTTATGCATCTCAGAGATTTTTTCTTCCAGCGGGCAACCTGCCTGGGAAACTTTTAGCTCGTTTTTGGAAAATTCACCGCTTTGTTTATCGCGAATGCCCTTGGAGCAGGTATCCTTGCCCCGGTCATGGCAGATAACGCAGTAATTTGTCTGATCCAAAGCGCCGACAAGATCGCAGCCCTGATCGGTCAAGGCGAAACCATCCCGGGGGTGTTGGTTTTTGGGCGGCAGGTGCAGGATATCAACGCCGTGTTGATGGATCGTTTCCGTCTCGACCAGATTAAGGAAATCAATTTTCTTCGGTCCTTTGAACAGGACATCAGATTGATGGCGTTTCTGGCCATCGTCGCTGTGGAACGCCCAGGCAGCGTAACGCCTGGCCAGATCAAGGGCGTCCGCATTGGTTTCCTCGTCATCAAGCCAGGCCATCACGGTCTTTGCGAAGCCTAGTTGATCGAAGGCGCTGCCCGTTAATGCTGCAAGCTCAGCTTCCAAGGCAGGGCCGTCAAAGGACGCCGCTTCATCAGCTTTTATTTTCTTGGCGGCCTGGCGTTGTACGAATAGTCTTTTACAGGCGAATAGCGGGGCCAGATCATGATGGCGTTCGCTAAGATCACGGATTTCAGATTCAATGCCAAACAGATGCCCCAAAAAATCATCAATATGTGGAGCTATTTCCAGAAAAAGATCGGAAGCCGCCTTGTCATCCAGGGCGTCGGGATTGCTTCTTGCATCAAGCAAGCGCTGGCCAAGATCATCCTCGGCTCCTTTTAAATGGTCAAGAAAGGCCGTATCAACACGCCTTAGGCCATCATTTTCATATAGATCACGGAAGTTAAGTCCGTGAGCAAGGGCAAGGTTCGCCATAGTAATCTTTCATTCGTGAAATTTAGTCATAGGTCTTATATAGTGGGCATGACAATGGCAAGAAAAACTAGGATTTCAGTACTTTTTGAAGGGGTATGGACGTGAACGAGGGAACTTACGCTGGCGATGTCACGCCTAAACAGACCTGGGACATGATGGCCGGAAATTCCAAGGCTTCTCTGCTGGATGTTCGCACCCCGGCTGAATGGGCCTATGTGGGCTTGCCTGACTTAAGCAGCCTTGGGCGCCAACCTATGCAGGTGCCATGGATATTATTCCCGACCATGCAGCCCAATCCTGATTTTGTCAGCCAGATACAGGAAACCGGCGTTGATCCTGAGCAGGATCTGTTGATCCTGTGTCGTTCAGGTCAGCGCTCGAAATCTGCCGCCATTGCCCTGACCGCCGCCGGATTTTCAAGCTGCTATAATATTTCCTGTGGTTTTGAGGGTGACAAAGACCCGGCAGGCCACCGTGGCACCATCAATGGCTGGAAAGTCGACGCTCTTCCATGGGCGCAAGGTTAGCGGCGACGTCGTTAAGCCAGCATGCCACTTAAAGCTGATTCTAGATCCTCTTTAATATCTTCCACATCTTCCAGTCCCACCGACAGGCGGATCAAACCGTCAGTAATGCCCATCTGGGTACGTTCTTCATCGCTCAGGCGTTGGTGGGTCGTGGTTGCCGGGTGGGTGATGAGGCTTTTTGCATCACCAAGATTATTTGAAATATCAATTAATCCAACACCGTTCAGGAATTTGAAGGCACCATCTTGGCCGCCTGGCACCTGGAAGGAGACAAGGGTGGAGCCGCTTTCCATTTGCTGCATTGCCAGCTTGAATTGGGGATGGCTTTCCAGGCCGGGGTAGAGAACTTTCTCAATGCCGCTTTGTTCAGCCAAAAAGGTTGCCACTGCTAGGGCGTTGGCGGACATTTTTTCGACTCTCAACCCCAGGGTTTCAAGTCCTTTCAATTGTAGCCACGCATTAAACGGGCTGGCCGACGGGCCTGTATGGCGCAGGAAGGTTTTCAATTTCTCTTCTGCGAATTCTTCATCATTGCTCAGGATCACACCGCCCATGGAGCGCCCCTGGCCATCAATATGTTTGGTCGAAGAATAAATCACGATATCCGCACCCAATTGTAAGGGGTGTTGCAACACGGGTGTGGCAAAAACATTATCGACGATGACAGAGGCCCCGGCCTGGTGGGCCATATCCGACACAGCCTTGATGTCGATAATTTCCAGGGTTGGGTTGGACGGGGTTTCAAGGAATACCGCATTGGTTGGCTTGGACAGGGCTTTAGCCCATTGATCCAGGTCCACGCCGTCAACAAGTTCACTTTCAATACCGTAGGTGGGCAGCAGGTCGGCGATGATGTATAGGCACGACCCGAAAAGGGCGCGCGAGGCGACGACTCTGTCCCCGGCCTTAAGCTGACAGGCAAGAGCCGCGAAGACGGCGGCCATACCGCTGGCGGTGGTATTACAGTAATTGGCACCTTCAAGAAGTCTCAGGCGTTCTTCCAACATGGCGACGGTCGGGTTGGCGTAGCGCGAATAGATAAAACGGTCTTTCTCGCCCTTGAAAGCCTGTTGGGCTTCTTCCGGCGATGAATAGACGTAGCCTGACGTCATATACAGGGCTTCGCTGGTTTCATCGAATTGTGAGCGCTCGGTGCCGCCGCGAACCAGTTGGGTCGTCGGGCGCCAGTTCTTTGGGTCGTTGTTCTTGGTCGTCATGGGGTCTCTCTCTTTCGCGTCTCTAGTGTCCATTTATATCGAGGCCATGGACAATAAAAAAGCCCCGACAAATATGGTCAGGGCTCATAAACTTTATCTAGAGCGCCGACCTTTTAGCGTTTTTTTAACGTGGTCGCAAGCTGGTCGTGCAAATCACCACATGGTCTATTTTCTACTTTGTGAAACTCTTCAGGTCAAGAAAAATGGGAAATACTCTAAGTTCAATCCGCCTTGTCCAGTTTGCGGTGGATACGTCGAATGCTGTACCAGATCGCCAGCACAACAAGGGGCAAGGCAAGTCCCGTGGCAATATCCGCATTAATTGGCAGGCCTGCCGCCTTGGCACTTTTTGCGGCGTATCCGATTAGTCCCAGCAAATAATAGCTGATGGCGACAACCGATAATCCTTCGACAGTTTTCTGCAGACGCAGGTGCAGTCTGGCCCGACGGTCCATGGATTTCAGCAAGTCACGGTTTTGCTCTTCAAGGGTGACATCGACACGGGTCCGCAGCAGGCTACTGGCGCGACCGATGCGAACGGACAGGGTCTCAAGCCTTTTCGCGGTCGAGCGACAGGTGTCCATGGCCGGGGCCAGCCTGCGGGTAACGAATTCCCCCGGTGGTTGTAACCCCCTGACCTGGTTGATGTCACTGATGCGGACTTCTCTTAATTCCTCAATACGGCGGTTGACCAGGGCGTGATAAGCACGGGCAGCCGTGAAACGGAAGTTAATATCAAGGGACTCGGCCTCAACCTTGGCAGCCAGGTTTGTCAGGTTCTTCAGGGTCTGGCGTTCATCATCACCATTATCAGGGGTGTCCATGCGTTCAATCAGATCACTTAAGGCACGCTCGTATGTGGCAAGTTTGGGCAATACCTTGCGCGCCACCGGGAAAGCCAGCATGGCCATCAAGCGGTAACTTCCAACTTCCAACAGGCGCTGGACAAGTCTGCCTGCCTGTCTTTGGTTCAGGCCGTTGTTGCGAACAAGAATTCGATTGAAGCCGTCTTTGTGGATGCGAAAATCAGTCCAGACCAGTGCGTCGCCGTCGTTCATGCCGCTGCCAGTCACCGTGTTGTTGGAAAACAGTTCAGCCAGATCATCGAAGTCTCTTTCAGGTGCATCCGCCGGCTCCAGCGCCAGATTGGTCGCTCCCAATACGTCGCCGGGCAGATCATCAAGCCAAAAGGCTGGAATTTGATCGAGGGCGCTTTTAGCGAAGGGATCGTCAAAAGCCCCATCTAGGTAAAAGGTGAAGGATGAGAATTCCGTATGGCGTTCCCATTTTAATTTTAATTCCCGGCCTTCTTCGTCACTGAGGACGCCGAAATAGTGATTGGCCCCTGATTCTGGTTCGGGGGCGGCGAAGTGACGACATAATTCAGCAACATGGCGCTGGTCTCCATCCGGGTCGTTTTCACCTGAAAGGACGGACAGTTGGCTGATTCGCACAGGCGGCAAAAGCAATCCATAGGGACGGGCGTGAACCTCTTCAGACAGGCTTTTGCTCAAGGGGTGTATACGAAATTGGCTCATTGCGACTAAAAATCCTAGACAAATGACGACAAACTTAAAAGGAATCCCTATATGAAGTTAATCTTCTCGTTATATTGATACCACGACATGAAACGATTTAGGAATTCCCATGAGCGACCTTTCCCAAACTGATGATCTTTTCTTCAATCGCGCAGGCATGGACCTGGGCCGGGTTGAAAGCCTGACCGAGGACGCCTTGAACGGGGCTGACGACGGGGAGCTATTCCTGGAATACAGCCAGTCGGAAGCCGTTGTTTTTGATGATGGTCAGTTGAAGAATGCCAGTTTTAATACCTCCCAAGGGTTCGGTTTGCGGGCGGTTTGCGGTGAGGTAACCGGTTATTCCCATGCATCGGAGCTAAGCGAGGACGCTATAAAGCGCGCGGGTCAAACGGTTAAGACCGTGCATGCAGGACAAGGCGGCACCATGGCCGCACCACCGATGGGAACAAACACCCAGCTATATACAGATGATAATCCCTTAAATCTGGTTGAATTTGAAACCAAGGTGAAGCTACTGACCGATATGGATGCCTATGCCAGATCAAAGGACGAGCGCGTTGCCCAGGTATCCGCTTCTCTAAGCGGAAGCTGGCAGGCAGTGCAGGTGCTTAGGCCTGATGGTGTCAGGGCAGCTGATATCCGTCCGCTGGTGCGCTTGAACGTAACCATCATGGTGGCCCAGGGGGACCGTATGGAAACAGGTAGTTATGGTGCCGGTGGCCGTGTCTCTTATGGGGAATACCTTAAGCCTGAAACCTGGAAAAATGCTGTCGATGAGGCGCTGCGTTTGGCCCTGGTTAACCTTGACTCTGTGCCTGCCCCAGCGGGCGAGATGGAAGTCGTTCTGGGGTCGGGCTGGCCGGGCATACTGTTGCACGAGGCCATTGGTCACGGCCTTGAAGGTGATTTCAATCGAAAGAAGACATCCGCATTTTCAGGGCTGCTTGGGGAACGTGTAGCCGCACCCGGCGTTACTGTTGTTGATGATGGTACGATTTCCGACAGGCGTGGCTCACTGACCATTGATGATGAAGGAACACCGGCCCAGAAAACGGTCCTTATAGAAGACGGCATTTTGAAAGGCTACATGCAGGATCGTATGAATGCCCGCCTGATGGGGGTTAACTCCACGGGCAATGGTCGGCGTCAAAGTTATGCCCATGCGCCGATCCCGCGCATGACCAACACGTTCATGCCAGCAGGTCAACACGACCCGGAAGAAATATTGAAGTCCACGAAAAGAGGTCTGTATGCCACCAACTTTGGTGGCGGACAGGTGGATATTACGTCTGGTAAATTTGTCTTCACCTGCACGGAAGCCTATATGGTTGAAAACGGCAAGATCGGTGCGCCGGTGAAAGGGGCAACCCTGATTGGTAATGGCCCTGATGTTTTGACCAAGGTTTCCATGATTGGTAATGATATGGCGCTTGACCCCGGCGTTGGCACGTGCGGTAAGGACGGGCAGGGGGTTCCTTGTGGCGTCGGTCAACCGACGGTCAAGATTGACGCCCTGACTGTTGGTGGCACGGCGGCGTAAAAGCTACTCAATGTCGTTTTCGCCGATAAGTTCTGAAATGGCGGGAATTTCTTTTGTTCTTTCCGTATCTAGTTCGTCGAAAGTTTTTTCCAGGTCACGCTCGACAATGCGCGACACCTCGGCATCAACGACATCTGAATATTCAAGAAAAATGCGTGTGGCACGCGCGATGTCCCGGGCTTTTGATTCTGTCCTGACCGCCTTGATAAGGGAAGCACCTGCCGCATGCATCAGTCGGTGGGGTTCTTCAAGTTGTTTATACTTGCGTTTGGCTTCATCGCTGACACTGACTTCACCCATGTACCATTGACCTAAACGGCAACGGGCTGGGCTGTGGGCCAGGTCCATTTTGGGCAAGGCATCCCATTCGTGCGGTTCGGTCAAGGACAGGGTCAGGGCGGCATCAAGAACCCTGCGGCGATAGGAAATATGATTGACCCAGGCATTATACAACAAGCCGAATGTGGATCCGGGCCATTGCGGCTGACTGGCGCATAATTTGATGTATTCATCCAGGGGCAAGGGCTTGCTGATCCAGTAGCCCTGAACTTCATTGCAGCCAGACGACATCAAATAGGTATAGGTGCCCTTGTTTTCCACACCTTCAGCAATAGTCTTGATTGATAGCTCGCGGGCCATATACAGGCTGGAGCGTACGATGTGTGTGTTTTTGACGTCCTTGGTCATTCTGGCAACAACACCCTGATCCAGTTTCAGGGCGGAAATCGGCAGCCGACTTAACAAATCCAGAGACGAATACCCGGTCCCGAAATCATCCATCGCAATTTCAATACCCAATGCAACAAGATCAAGCAGCGACGTCTTGATGCGTTCCGAGTTATCGACAACGGCGGACTCCGTAAGTTCGATCTGGATGTTACCCGGATTAATACGCTTGGAACCAATGAAGCTCCGCAGCATCTTCACCAGATAGGGTGAGCAAAGGTCAAGGGCGGAGATATTGAAGGCGATCTGGGTATCGGCTTTGATGGCCCTGATCTTTTCAATGCCTTCGACCAAATCGGGCAACATGACTGCGGTGATGTTGGTAATGAATTCTGCTTTTTCTGCTTGGGGCAAGAAAAGGTTTGGCGGGACGACGGTGCCATCCGGTTTAACCCAGCGCAGCAAGGCCTCACCGCCAACAATCTGGCCAGAAACAAAGGATACTTTAGGTTGGAAATAGAAACAAAATTCCCCGTGATGCAGGGCGCGTTCTATCTCGGTCAGTTCAATTTTAGAGTCCGGCATATGTCAATATTTTTAAAGCCCCAGAAAAACCAGACATCTTTATAGACCGCTATGCCTATGAGGGGGAAGTTATAGTCTAGTAGGCGTATTCCTTAAAAACCTGATCGACGTTATTATGCCAGCGTCGCTCGTAAGCACATATCAGTTCTTCCGCCGGGGTAAAGCCGGACTCGGCAATTTGGAACACCGGATTCAGGAAATGGGTTTCATCAAGACCAACGCTATCTTTAACACCCCGGTGAGACAGGCCTTCATGGGCAATTTTAAGGGCATCCAGTGCGATATCACCGACTGTGCCATTTCTGAAAGGTGTGCTCAGGGCTTGGCGGGGGACTTCATCGCGTAATGTCTGGTGTTCTTCAGGTGTCCAGTCCTTAATCAGACCCCAGGCCGCTTCGCGAGATTGGTCATCGTAAAGCAGGCCGACCCAGAAGGCGGGTAGGGCACATAGGCGATTCCACGGACCCCCATCAGCGCCACGCATTTCAAGGAACTTTTTCAGGCGAACTTCCGGGAAAGCGACAGTCAGGTGATCTTCCCAGTCTTTTATGGTCGGTTGTTCGCCGGGCAGGGCGGGCAGGGTGCCGGCCAAGAAATCACGGAATGATTGACCCGATGCATCAATATATTTGCCGTTCCGATAGACGAAGTACATGGGCACATCGAGCATGTAATCCACATAACGCTCGAAGCCAAAACCTTCTTCGAAAACAAAAGGCAGGGTGCCACAACGATCCGGGTCCGTGTCTGTCCAGATATGACTGCGATAGCTCAAGAACCCGGACGGCTTGCCACCCTTGAATGGAGAGTTCGCCCACAGGGCGGTGGCGATGGGTTGCAGGGCCAGGGATATGCGGAACATTTTGACCATGGTGGCTTCAGAATCGAAATCCAGATTAACCTGAACCGTGCACGTCGACTGCATCATCTCAAGGCCCATGGTGCCGACCTTGGGCATATAGTCGCGCATGATTTTGTAGCGGGATTTGGGCATCCACGGGGCCTGTTCGCGACCCCATTTTGGCTGGTAGCCAAGGCCGATAAAGCCAATGCCCAGGTCTTTGGCCACACTCTTGACCTGTTTCAGGTGTTCGGAAACTTCCGAGCAGGTCTGGTGGATGTTTTCCAGCGGTGCGCCAGAAAGTTCAACCTGACCAGCGGGCTCTAACGTGATTGAAGAATTATCCGGTTTGATCAAGGCGACGGGGTTACCGTTTTCAATGACTGGTTTCCAGCCGAATTTGGTTAGGCCTTCAAGCAGGGCGCGAACCCCAGACTCGCCCTCGTACTCAAGTTGGCTCAGGTCATTCAGGTGATAGGCAAATTTCTCATGCTCCGTGCCGATACGCCAATTTTCAGGCGGCTTGCAGCCGGATTCCATGTAGTCGATCAGGGTGTTTTTGTCAGTGATTAAATCATCTGCGGGCATTGAAGGTATATCCGTTGTTAAAGCGGGGTTTTTGGTCCCAGTCTCCGGTTATCGCCTGGTAGCAGGCGAGGGCTGCGAGGGCCGCCGTTTCCGCACGCAGAATGCGTGGTCCAAGGCCGACACGGGTAACAAAGGGCAGATTGTCCAAGGCGTCAAGCTCCGATCGCGCGAAGCCCCCTTCCGGGCCGATCAAGATGCCGTGATGAGTTTCATGCACACCATCCAGAACGGATTTCAGGGATTTCCCGCCCCCGGTTTCATCGGGGACCAGCAGTTGCCTTTGCTTCGGCCATTGATCTATTAGTTGGGTGAAGCTTACCGGTTCCATAACCTCAGCAACACTTAAACGGTCGCACTGTTCAGCCGCTTCCATGGCGATCAGGCGCAGGCGTTCGGATTTCACACGTGTGGTGTTGGTGCGCTCCGTAAACACCGGGATCAGGCGCGAGACGCCAAGTTCGCTGGCCTTCTCAATAACAAAATCCGTATATGATTTTTTCAAGGGGGCAAAGGCAAGCCACAAGTCAGGTTCGACCAACTGCGCCCTTAATTGTTCTTCCACAAGAAGGGTACAGCTTTTTTTTGACGCATCCCTGATAACGCTCATCCATTCGCCGTCACGACCATTGAATAGAACAACGCGATCGCCATTGCCTGCACGCATGACTTTCAACAAATAATGTGCCTGATCGGCGCTTGCGGTAATTTGCGCAGGGACTTTCAGGGCGTCATTTGTAAATAATCGAGCCTTGGTTTTTTTGTCTGTCATGGGGGCTATCATAAGCGGCGGTGGCAATCGGGCAAGTGACAGGTTACTTTTCCTCCATGAGCACTATTTATAAAAGCGCCGATAGCGACATGCCTGTCCTGACATGGATCGATAAGTGGGCCCCCGTATGGCTACGCCCCTACCTACATCTGGCACGTCTGGACAGGCCTATTGGAACCTGGCTGTTGCTGCTTCCGTGTTGGTGGAGCATGGCCCTGGCGACGCCCGGAACGCCCGACCTTGTTATGGTCGCCTTGTTTGCAGTCGGTGCCCTGATCATGCGTGGGGCAGGCTGTACCTTGAACGATATCGCAGATAGGAATTTTGATGGTCAGGTGGCACGCACGGCAACGCGTCCAATCCCCTCAGGTGCGGTTTCCATCCCCCAGGCGGCTGTTTTTCTGGTTCTGCAACTGCTTTTGGGGTTAGCCGTCTTGATGCAGTTCAATTTTTTTGCCGTACTGGTTGGTGCAGCTTCCTTAGGCATTGTCGCCATCTACCCGCTTATGAAGCGCATTACCTATTGGCCGCAAGCAGTTCTGGGGCTTGCTTTCAATTGGGGGGCCTTGTTGGGGTGGGCGGCGGTGCGCGGTGACCTGGCTGCCCCAGCGGGTGTGCTTTATATGGCGGGTATTTTGTGGACACTGGGTTACGACACGATCTACGCCCATCAAGACAAGGAAGACGACATCCTGATTGGGGTCAAATCGACGGCGTTGCGCTTTGGCGAAAACACCGGTAAATGGCTGATTGGGTTTTATTCAGGGACGATTGGCCTGATGGCGTTGAGCGGTTATCTGGCAGGGCTTGGCGGGGCCTTTTATGTGGGCCTTGGTTTTGCGGCGGCGCATCTTGTCTGGCAGGTGGCGACGCTGGATATTGACGATGCCAAGGGCTGCCTTCAGCGTTTTAAAGCAAACAGGCTTTTTGGATTGATTGTCTTCGCGGCCATTATTGCCGGGCAGGTTCTGTAGGCCCCGCCTTGCAAGCGGGCGGCGGTTCGCCCTTGATCATGTATACCCATTGTTCGACAAACTTGTTAGCGTAGCGTCCGGGACAGTTGGCGTCATCGAAACCATGCTTGGTCGTTATCAGCGAGATATAGGCGATCAACATTAATATGCCTGCGATCAAAAGGAAGGTTTTTCCAACTTTCGGTACTTTGCTTTGGTGGACGAAATCTTCAGCGCCAAATTTGCTGGGATCAAGCATGTCCATTGCGTCGCGATTGACAACCTCGCGGGCGCAGTGGCGGACCCAGGGCGGTACGGCATCATTGAACATGTAGGCGGCGAAGATTTTTTCTAACTTGTCATCGTCCATATCCTGGGAAAACCAGCGGCGATAGGCGAGGCGGAAAAAATCAATCTCACGTAGGCCCAGGGCATTCGCCGCCCTGGTCACTTGCTCCGCATCTTCATTTTTTTTAGACATTTACCACTCGAACCTGTGTGTAGGTGAAAGGTAAGGCGTCCACTTCCAGCTGTTCAATGCGCAGGCGGCGGGTTTCTGCATTATCAACATTTTCAGTGATGAAGGCATCAAGGGCTTTGCCCGGGGCAACCCGATCGCGGGCAAAGGCCTGAACATCGCCTTGAGAAACCTGGGGCCAGGGGCGAGCGCTCGCCTCGATTGTTTTAAGGGCCAGGGGCTTGCCTTGATGATTAAGGGCGCCCCGGCGCGAAATATAAGCATGCAGGGAAGACAATTCTGCACCACCGTCCATTTCAATGGTGAGACCTTTAAGGCAGACATAATCGTAGTTTTCAGAAGCCACCTCGGTTGCGTGCATGGTGTCAATCTGGCAGTCGTGCAGCCAGGTCGTAAACAGGGTTACCTGGACGCCGGGGTGATAATGAAGGGTCGCCGGGATCGAGCCATAGGCGCTAAAATGTGGTGAATGAACAGCATCAAAATCCCGCAGCCGGGTTTTCAAAACAGGGATAGGATACAGCTCAAGATTATCGAACTTGCGCATCAGTTGTTCCGGGGATTGGTTCGAGCCACAGGCCAGCACAGGCGTCAAGCCCGTGAGGTCCGGAAAAGCGTCTCCTGGCTTGAATTCGCGATAGCCAGGCCCATCAAGAAGATAGGAATTCTCTGGTATGGGAAAAGGGTAGGCTTTGGCGTGCGCGACAGCCGGGGACATGGTTTAGTCTTCTAGATACTGCGAGATATCGACCTCGTCGATCTGGCTCTCCATAAGGGACTCCTCAGCGTATTCTTTGTAAACACCGGATTTCAGGAACAGCTCGAATAAATCCGGATCGACATGCTGGTCCTTCTTCATGAACCATAAAATCTTGATGCTTTCGCTTAAGGTTTTGGCTTTCTTATAAGGTCTGTCACAGGCGGTCAGGGCCTCGAAAATATCGGCAATAGCCATCATGCGCGCGGGTATGGACATGTCTTCCTTGCTCAGGCCTTTGGGATAGCCGGTACCAATCATGGTTTCATGGTGTCCGCCGGCTATTTCCGGAACCTGTAGCAAGTGTTTTGGGAAGGGTAGTTGCCCCAGCATGGTGACTGTCTGGACCATGTGATGATTGATCTTGTAGCGCTCCTCAGGCGTTAGGGTGCCTTTCTGGATACACATATTATAAAGCTCACCCCGGTTATACATATCGGTCGGTTCATTCATCTTGAAGCCGAATGGATTGTCTTCGGAAATTTTGTTGGCCTTGTCGCGATCAATAACATGTTCCGGTCTGTCCGATAACAGCGCTTCTTCAACAGGCAAGGGCTTGGCTGGTTCGCGCTCCATACGTTTTAGCTCTTCATGGGACACGCCGATGCGGTCATCCAGGGTGCGCGTCCATGTGGTCGCGGCCAGGGCTTTGACCCGGTCAATATCATCGTCAGTCATGAATTCGCCACCGATGTTGGCGTTAGCGATAAAGGCGAAATCGTCATCGAGCTTGGCTAGCTTGTTGCTCAGCTCCGTCTTCAACCTGGTTTCGTCGCCGCCATCTATAATGGCCTGAAGGCAGGCTATTTCGGCGTCGCGTTTTAGCACTTCAAAACGGGTGCGAATTTCGTGAATGCGATCATAAATGGTTTCAAGCTTAGTCGCCTTGTCGACCACATATTCAGGTGTTGTCACTTTGCCGCAATCGTGCAGCAGGGCGGCAATTTGCATTTCGTAGCGCTCGTCCTCATTCAGGTTGAAATCCTTGAATAAGCCTTCCGTCGCTTCGCAAGCCTTGTCGGCTAGCATCATAGCCAGTTCGGGGACGCGCTGACAGTGGCCACCCGTGTAGGGGGACTTGGCATCAATGGCCCCGGCGATCATGGCGATGAAGCTATCGAGAAGTTGTTTTTGGGCCAGCAGCAAATTCTGGTTATCGAGCGCCACGGCGGCTTGCGACGTCAGGGATTCAATGAGTGGCTGGATTTCCGGATCAAAAGCAATAACCTCACCGCTACTGCGATCTTGTGCATTGAGCAACTGGATAACGCCAATAACATCCCCGTCATGGTTCTTCATAGGGACGGTCAGGAAGGACTTGGAGTGATAGCCCGTACCTTCATCAAATTTCTTGGTGCCAGAAAAATCAAATTCATCTGTTTTATAAGCATCGGGGATGCTGACGGTTTCTCCGTTAAGGGCGACGTGGGTGGCAACATTTGCATTGTTTGCCTTGCCCGTTTTGGCATCATAAAGCTGCAGGCTAGGGAAATTGATTTCCTCGCCTGTAGTGCCACCCTTGGCAAAATTAAGAGAATCCGTCCGCATGATTTCAAATTTAAGGGTGTCATCAGGCATCCGCAGGTACAAGGTGCCACCGTCCGCATTACACAGATCTTTTGTTTCCAGCAGGATCAGTTCCATCAGCCGGTTATGATCGCGTTCTGACGACAGCGCGATGCCGATGTCAATCATCCGCTTGAAGGTATTGTCTTCGTGACGGCGTTCCTGAAGCACGAGCCGGTTCCTATCAAAATCGCAAGCTAGTCGGTGTTTAAGTCTAAACCGTATCGCGCTTTGCCCATTAATACAACATTGTGGAACACTTCCAGTGCCTTATCTACTGTTCATCGTGCCTGGAACGCGCTAAATATGGGGCCATGTCATATAAAAGTTTACGGGATTTCATGGACAAGCTGGAGCACACGGATGCGCTTGTGCGCGTTACAGAACCGGTCTCCACCCAGTTGGAGATGACGGAAATCCAGACACGTTTACTGGCCGAAGGTGGCCCGGCGGTGTTGTTCGAGAACGTCATAGATGAAAATGGTGAAAAATCATCCATGCCGGTGTTAGTCAATTTATTTGGCACCGTCGAAAGGGTCGCCTGGGGAATGGGCCGGGAACCGGACCAACTGCGCGAGGTTGGTGAAACTCTGGCTTTCCTGCGCCAGCCCGAACCACCCGGCGGTTGGCGCGAGGCGCTGGATATGCTGCCTTTGCTTAAGACCGTCATGTCCATGAAGCCAAAAACCACGTCCAGAGCCCCCTGTCAGGAAGTGGTATTGACGGGCGATGATATTGACCTTGCCAAACTGCCTGTGCAGACCTGCTGGCCCGGCGAGCCGGCGCCACTGATTACCTGGCCGCTTGTGGTTACTGAAGGACCAGGGGCTGGCAAGGAAGGCGGCGACAAACGCGACACGCCAAACCTGGGCATCTACCGTATGCAGATCACGGGCAAGAATACGACCATTATGCGTTGGCTCAAGCATCGCGGCGGGGCCCAGCAATTTGCCCGTTGGAAAAAACACAGCGACGAGCCCATGCCCCTTGCTGCTGTCATAGGGGCCGATCCGGGGACCATCCTGGCCGCCGTGACGCCAGTGCCCGATACCTTGTCCGAATACCAATTCGCAGGGCTTCTGCGTGGTGAAAAAGTGTCTCTGGTTGATTGCAAGACCGTGCCCCTGAAAGTCCCCAGCGAGGCTGAAATCGTGCTTGAGGGCCATGTCTCTTTATCGGACGAAGCCGACGAAGGTCCGTATGGGGACCACACCGGTTATTACAATTCTGTTGAGCCGTTCCCGGTCTTCACCGTAAGTGCCATCACCATGCGGAAAGACCCCATTTATCTTTCGACCTTTACCGGACGCCCGCCCGATGAACCATCGGTTCTGGGTGAGGCTTTGAACGAGGTCTTTATTCCGCTGATGACCCAACAGTTTCCCGAGATCGTTGACTTCTGGTTGCCGCCGGAAGCCTGTTCCTACCGGGTCGCCGTGGTTTCTATCAAGAAGGCCTACGCTGGCCACGCCAAGCGGGTCATGATGGCGGTGTGGTCTTATTTGCGCCAGTTCATGTACACCAAGTTTGTCATCGTCGTAGATGAAGATATCAACGCGCGTGACTGGAACGATGTGATCTGGGCTATCTCGACTAATGTGGACCCGGCCCGGGATGCCACCATGATCGAGCGCACCCCCATCGACTATCTGGATTTTGCCTCACCAGACTCCGGCTTGGGGTCAAAAATGGGCCTTGATGCGACAACCAAGATCGATGCGGAAACACACCGGGAATGGGGCCGCAAAATCCGTATGAGTGATGACATTATTGATGAAGTGAGCAAAAAATGGCAACGCTATGGCCTGCCGGGATCAGGTAAGCCAATCTGGAAATAAGTGCGACTATTACGGGCAGGGGAATATAATCCTTGACAATCAATACCCGCTTAGGTTAAACATATAATCAACGAGTTGCACAATTGCGTCTACAGTCCGCCCGGGAAAGCCTTGGCGGTTTTTTTTTAATGGTGGCAATCTCGAACAATCAATTAATATTATCCGAGCCTATAGAAAGCGGAGTTTTATGAAAAACTGGATTGTTGGATTTTTGAGCGTTGTCGGGGTTTTCACCCTCGCAGTGGTGGGCTTTTTTGGCTACATAACTTTGACTATGGAATTTGAACCTCTCCCTCAAAGACCGTTCGACCAGGAAGAATGGCTTGCCTTCGATACCTTAGAAACACAAAGGGGTATTTGCCCAAGAACCGAGATGCTTGACGATCTGTCAGAAAACTACTTGAAAATAGGTATGCAGAGAAAAGCCGTAATTAAAATTCTGGGCGAGGGTGATACCAAAAATAACAGGAATTGTATCGATTATTCGTTGAATCACTGCGAAGCAGACTTGCTGAGTATTTGCTTTAATGATGCTAATTTAGTTACATCCAAGGATGCATGGTCTTGGTAAAAGATAGCTTTTGCCTAGCCTAAATTGGTGAGAATTTATGTTTAAGTGGATAATCCGGTTCCTGTGCGTTGCCGGGTTCTTCGGACTCACTGGGATGGCATTGATTGTGGGTCACAATTTCTATCTGAATTTTTTTTAATTTACTGATTCTACTTTAAGGCCCGGGTATTGGCAAAAAGCCATTTACCCGTTTTTTTTATTAATGACGGCAATCCCGCACAATCAATTATTATTCAAGCCTGAAGAAGGGGTGGTTTTATGAAAAACCTGGGCGCAAACATCGGCTTCTTTTAAGGGCGATGGTTGACGCATCGCCTGCTTACGCCTAGTTTCCGCCCTTCATTAGCTAAGCCCTGAAACTGGACGTCAAACCCATGAGCACTGATACCCGCGAGTTTGCCCAAAATTCCAACGCCTGGCCGTTCGCTGAAGCCCGTGCGCTTATCAAGCATTTGAATGGCCAGACGCCGGACAAGGGCTATGTTCTGTTCGAGACCGGTTATGGCCCGTCCGGTTTGCCCCACATCGGCACCTTTGGCGAGGTGGCGCGCACGTCCATGGTTCGCCATGCCTTTGAGCAGTTGTCTGACCTGCCAACCAAGTTGTTTGCCTTTTCTGATGATATGGATGGCCTTCGCAAGGTGCCTGACAACATCCCCAACAAAGAAATGGTCGAGCAACATCTGGGCAAGCCGTTAACGCAAATACCCGACCCGTTCGGCACCCACGAAAGTTTCGGCCATCATAACAATGCACGCTTGCAGGCGTTCCTTGATGATTTTGGTTTTGACTACGACTTCAAAAGTTCAACCGAGTATTATAAAGATGGCAAGTTCGATGACATGTTGCTCAAGGTACTGGCTGAATACGACAAGATCATAAACGTGGTGCTGCCGACTTTGGGCCAAGAGCGCCGTGAAACCTATAGCCCGTTTTTGCCTGTATGTGAGAAGACCGGGGTTGTATTGCAGGTGCCGGTGATCGAGCGCAATGTGGAGACGGGCACCATCGTTTATGAAGATGTGGACGGCTCAAAGGTCGAAACCCCGGTCACTGGCGGCCATTGCAAGTTGCAGTGGAAGGCCGATTGGGGCATGCGCTGGGCCGGTCTGGGTGTTGATTATGAAATGTCCGGCAAGGATTTAATCGACTCGGTCAAGCTATCCAGCAAGATATGCCGCATTCTGGGCTGTAAACCGCCGCAGAATTTGACTTACGAGCTGTTCCTGGATGATCAGGGGGCGAAGATTTCAAAATCAAAAGGTAATGGTCTTGCCGTCGAGGAATGGCTGCGTTATGCGCCGCCGGAAAGTCTGAGCCTGTTCATGTATCAAAAGCCGAAGACGGCGAAGCGCCTCTACTTCGATGTGATCCCGCGCAATGTGGATGACTATCTGACCCATGTTGAAAAGTACGCGGCCCAGGACGAGTCTAAAAAAATGGACAGCCCGGCATGGCACATTCATGCTGGCCACCCGCCCCATGAAACTGCGCATATGAGCTATAACATCCTGCTTAATTTGGCCAGCGTTTGCCATACGGAAGATAAGGCCGTGTTGTGGCATTTCATTGGCCGTTATCGCCCCGGTGCGACGCCTGAAAATGCGCCGATCCTGGACAAGCTGGTTGAATACGCCATCAATTATTACCGGGATTTTATCCGTCCTGCCAAACAGTACCGCCCGGCAACCCAGGCAGAGAAAGCAGCACTGGAAGATTTGGTCCAGACTTTGAAAACCCTGCCAGCCGACAGCGAAGGCGTCGACATCCAGACCGAAGTTTACGAGGTCGGCAAACGCCATGATTTCGAAAACTTGAAAGACTGGTTCAAGGCGCTCTATGAAATACTGCTCGGCCAGTCACAAGGGCCACGCATGGGATCTTTCATCGCTCTTTACGGCATGGAAGAAACCATCACCTTGCTTGGCCGCGCCATTGCCGGTGAAGACCTAAGTACCTAAAAGATTTTACTTGCCCCAGTTCTTTTTCAGTTGCTTCGCTTCAAGGCGCTGGGCTGGGGTTAGAAGTTTGTCGATGTTTTTCCAGAATATACCTGGCTCTAATCCTTTTGTGTTGGCAGCCAGATCGAGCCACATATAGGCGGTGCTCAAATCCCGGGGGACACCCTCGCCGGTGGCATGCATGACGCCGATATCGTACTGGGCATCCGGATAGCCGGAATCCGCAGCTCGTTCAATCCACCTGGCGGCTTTTTTTGGGTTGCGCGCAACGCCCAGGCCTTGCCGGTATAGAGAGCCCAGTGTGTATTGTGCCGGAGCAAAACCTTGTTGGGCCGCCAGTCGCCACCAATGCACTGTTTGTTTGGGCTTAAGTTCAACACCGCGGCCACTGGCATAGAGAAACCCCATCATGTGCTGGGCGTAGGGGTCACCTTTTTCAGCCTCTGGCAGCCATTCGTTGAGGGCGGTTTTGTAATCACCCTTCTCATAGGCCTCAAGCCCGGTGTTGAAATCAGCCCAGGCAAAGTCGCGTGGCCAGATCACGGAAAATATGAGAGCCAGGGCAGTAATGTATTGATTAAAACGGTCCATGGGGGCGCAGTTAGTTCCGGTTTTTTCGGTGAAATAAAAATAGAGCTCGCGGGCTTCGTCTTACTGGCTGGACCAGACGATGCGCGCGACCCAGTCTACTTCTTCTGTGCTCAATTCGCGATCAGGATGTTTCGGATTGATGGAAGAGAGCTCAATCTTATGGGTTGTTTTGCGGCGCAGGACCTTTGCCATTACTTCGCCTGAACGGGTCTTGACGACAACCCTGTCCCCCCGGCGCACACTCGCCTGGGGTGAAACGATGACCGTGTCGCCGTCCCGGTAAGCCGGGACCATGCTGTCGCCGCTAATTTCCAATGCGTAGGCATTATCGTCGGCCAGACCGGGGAAGGGGATTTCGTCCCAGGCGGCCCCAACTGGGAAGCCGGCATCATCAAAAAATCCGTCGCCGCCGGCCTGGGCAAATCCGATTAGTGGCACGTTGCGAAATATTCCAATGCCCTCACCGTCACCAATGTGGGAAAGGAATTCACCAAGACTGGCATCCGTGGCGCGCAGGATCTTGGAGATACTCTCTGTGCTCGGCCAGCGTTGCTTGCCATTGGCTGTAATGCGCTTTGACTTGTTAAATGTTGTGGGGTCCAACCCGGCTCGTTTGGCTAGTCCGGAAGGCGAAAAACCGTGGTCACGGGCAAGGGCGTCTATGGCGCGCCAGACATCTGAATGTTTCAACATAGGAACATTGTCGTACAAAAGCCATATTCTTGCACTAGGAATTAAAAGAAAGATGAAAGTTGATATAGGAAAAAAAGACTAATATCTATGTATATGTTCTTGTTATGTTCACGTTTTCTTAAGGGAGAGTCATTGTGCCACGATGCCGATACACGCCAAGACGCCAGTCACAGGCCCCGACATTGCCATTTCTCGATGCCCAGGAAGCCTGGTTTTGGTTCATGCGTTCACAAAAGGCGAGATTGGAAGGGGCTAAATTTACCGGTGGCGCACAAGATATTGGACGGCCCTGCGACCCGGATGATCTTTACCGCTTCGTTATGGAATTGGTTCGGGTCGGTAAAATTGGTCGGCATCACCTGAAGGTGTTGGCCACATTTGGCATTAAGGAGCAGGCGCCGGATGGGCGCCTCAGGGAAGAAAGCCGTGCTTGCCTTTTGTGGAATGAGGCCCTGGATCGTTTAACAACGATCTTGCGACAGAAGGAAATAATAGAATGAAGCAGGAGCCCTGCACATCTAAACGGGCTTTGGTCATTTTTGCCGATAAAAGTGATCTGAAATGGCTATGGCCATTGAAAAGGGGCTTTCGTCATTGCTTTGCGATTATCGAAGGTCAGGCAGGTTGGGTTGCCTATAATCCTTTAAGCCACTATACGGACATTGAAATCTATCCATTTTATCAAGCCCGTGAGATTTCTGAATTTTACCAAGGCCTTGGCTATACGGTTATTACGGCACGGGTGTTGCAGCCGCCAAAGAGGCTGGCCCCCGTGGCCATATACACCTGTGTCGAAGCGGTAAAAAGAGCTCTGGGGATTCACGGCAGAAGCATCGTTACGCCCTGGCAGTTATTTCAGCACTTAGATAAAAATCTTAAAATAGAAAAATAATCCTTGACTTTAAGGATAGTTCCGGCTATCTTCATTTTAACGAGTGGCACAGTTGTGTCCGTAAACCGCCCCGGCAATCGCCTGGGCGGTTTTTTTTGTCCCCTTAATTTAATCACAAGGAGTTTGTTGTCATGGGTGGATTGTTATCCCCGCCATCAGTACCTGCGCCGCCGCCTTTGCCGGCCGCTGCCGACCCGGAAGAAGAAGCTCGCAAGAAGCGCATTGAAGAAATTGACCGTCGTCGTCGTGGACGTTCGGGAACCATAGCAACATCGTCACGCGGTTTACTTTCCCTTAGCGACAACTTGCCCCAGCGCAAGTCATTGCTTGGTGAATAAAGGAGGAAATAGAAAAATGAATGAATTTTCAAATTCTCAAGGCGAAAAAAAACACGAGAAGGAAGACCTGACACCTGAACATATTGTCGGGCGCTATAAAAGGGCTCTTGAGAAACGCCAGACTTGGGAAAGCCATTGGCGTGAGTGTTACGACTTTGCCTTGCCGCGTCGTGATGGGGCAATCGTCTCTGGCCGCCCCGGTGAAAAAAAGACAGATGGACTTTTTGACGGAACGGCACCGGACGCCGTTGAACAACTGGCCGCAAGTCTGATTTCAGAATTAACACCGCCCTGGGCGCGTTGGTTCGGGCTGGTGTCAGGGACTGAGCTTTCGGCCCCTGAAGCAGATTCCTTAGGGCCAGAGTTGGAGCGTATATCGACAACCCTGCAATCAAATTTCGACAAGTCAAATTTTGCCGTTGAAATGCATCAATGTTATCTGGACCTGGTGACAGCAGGCACGGCATGTTTGCTGTTGGAAGAAGCCCCGATCACGGAAAGCTCGGCATTCAGGTTTACCGCCGTTCCATTGTCCCAACTTGTCCTGGAAGAAAACGTCAACAGCCGGCTGGATACGACGTTCCGGCGTTCTGAAATGAACAGGGCAAAATTGTTGTCACGCTTCCCCGGTGCGGAAATTCCCGAAGACGGCGCATTAAAGGAACATGGAACACCGGAAAAAAAGTACGCCGTAATCGAAGCGGTCATACCTGATGATGGCGCTTACACATACAAGGCCATATTGGATCCGGACGGCGGTACTAGTAGTGGATCAAGCTTGTTAGCTGAGGGCCGTTTTACACACTCGCCGTTTATCAACTTCCGCTGGCTGAAAGCCCCGGGTGAAATTTATGGTCGCTCACCAGTTATGAAGGCTTTGCCCGATATTAAAACCGCCAATAAGGTGGTCGAGCTGATTTTGAAAAATGCCTCAATCGCGGTGACCGGTATTTGGCAAGCCGATGATGATGGTGTTTTGAATCCGGCTAACATCAAGCTGGTGCCGGGAACCATCATTCCAAAGGCGGTCGGATCACAAGGACTAAAAGCACTCGAAAGTCCGGGTCGTTTTGATGTATCGGAACTGGTTCTGGAAAAATTAAGAGCTTCAATCCGTAAAGCCTTGCTGGCTGATAAGCTGGGTCAGATCGATGCCCCGAGAATGACAGCAACCGAGGTTGTGGAACGTTCTGCCGAAATGGCACGCCTGCTGGGGGCAACATACGGGCGATTGCAGTCAGAGCTGCTGTCGCCGTTGGTATCACGTTCAATGGCGATCCTGATCCGCCGTGGTGAAATGGAAGATATCAGGATTGATGGCGCAACTATTGATCTTGAATACCGTTCACCCCTGGCGCGTCAGCAATCGCGCCAGGATGCACAGGGTGTTTTGAAATGGATTGAAATGATGTCGTCCCTGGGCTCTGAAGCTATGGCCACCATTGATCAAGCCGCAACGGCACGGTATCTGGCAAAGGTCTTCTCCGTACCGCCGGATCTGATAAAGGAGCCATCCCTGCCGGGTGATTTGTTGGAAGGACCAGCGTTGGAGGCCCTTTCGGCCATGGGTCCAGCCGATGAAATGGAGGCCCTAGCGTCCGTGGGCCCAATCGATGAATTGGAGATCTCAAATGCAGGATAATAAAAACGGTTGGGCCTGGTTTGCTGCACCACAAGCCCCCGCCCATGAGGATCAAGCAGAACTGGCACTGGCTTATGCCCGCTGTTTTAGAGGCGCCGATGGCCTGCGGGTGCTTGAGCATTTGAAGTCAATGACGATCGAACAAGCGCTCGGACCATCTGCCAGTGATGCCCTGCTTCGGCATATGGAAGGACAACGACAACTAGTAAATCACATTTTCGGTCTTATCGAACGAGGCCGTGGCAATACTATTGGAGATACAAAATGAACGATATTTTATTGGATACCCCTGAAGGGAATGACGTTGATGAAACAACCGTGGAAGTTTCTGGCGAACAGGCGATGCGACCTGAAAACTTGCCTGATAAATTTTGGGACCAAGAAAATGGATCAGTCCGTGTTGATGAAATGACGAAATCCTATCAGGAGCTGGAACGCAAACTTGGCGGTGCTGAAAGTTTGTCTGCACCGCCAAGCGCTGATGATTATGAAATCAGTATAGATGACAGTGTCATCGAAACGGATAGTGATGTGAATGCCCGCCTTCACGCCGCTGGGCTCACACAGGCCCAAGCGCAAACCGTCTACGAATTGGCCAATGAAAAGCTAATGCCCATTGTGGCTGAGATGAGCGGTGCCTTTGAAGCCAATAACCAGACGGAACGTTTGAAAAATCACTTTGGGGGAGAGGAGAAATGGGACGCAGCAAAACACCAAATCGCCGCCTGGGGTAGGGAGAGTTTTTCTGACGATGTGTTTGAAGTTTTGTCGAGCACTTACGAAGGGGTGCTGACGATGCAGCGAATGATGAGCAGTAATGAACCAAATTTAGGTCAAGTGAACAGTATTGCAAATGGTGCAGATGAAGCAGCCTTAAAGAAAATGATGTCGGACCCCCGCTATTGGCGGACGCGCGACCCTGCCTTTATCGAACGGGTGCGCCAAGGCTTCAGAACCTTGTATCCGGATAACCAGTAACTTTCGCTGGTGCGACAAGGGTTGAGCGCGCTTCCTCTCCGCGCTCCCCTTTTTGAGGCGGCGGCACCAGGACCAACAGGTTCAGGTGCCGCCGTCCTTTTTATTCAGGATTTTCCGGGAAAACGTAACCACCAAGACTTTCATCAAATTCCGGTAGGTTAGGGACTTCTTCGGTTTGGGATGCTGGTTCGGGCTCAGGAACAGGTTCCGGTTCAGGAGCAGAGGCCTCAACAGGTTCCGGTTTTGGAGCAGGCGTCTCAACTGGTTTGGGTTTAGGAGCAGGGGCCTCAACAGGTTCCGGTATAGGAGCAGCTTGCAACTCTGGTGTTTCAAGTGCTGGTGCTACTTTATCTACGTCGCGTGGTGTTCCTGTAATACCGTTGCTGGGTTGGCGTTGGTGTAGGGATGGGGTGTTGCCTGCCCCCATAAGTTCAATTCCGGAACCAATCTCAAGGGAGCTGAACCAGTCAAGGAAACGACTGACATCATCGCCTTTGAAGAACAAGCCGTGCTGTGGTGTCAGGATATCAATATCCAGCTTGGAAACGCGATTAATCCAAGCATCGCGGGCTCGCTCTGACGCCATCCAGCGTTTGTGGAAGCCTTCCATAAATTGGACGTGCTCGTTGAAATCCTCGACGTAAAAACTGTTTGGCGTTGCATTGCCAGGCATCAAGGCCGCACCGATGTCTCCCGTCCACAGGATACGGGCGGCAGAATCGTAGACGGAAAAGTTACCGGAGGAATGCAGATAGTGAGCCGGTATTAATTCAAGGGCGACATTGCCCAGGTTAATAATACTTCCTTCATCGGGGATCGGGGACAGGTTCGCTTCCGCATCAAAATGGGCGACGAAGCTTGTCCACAACCAGGAGAGATGGATTTCAACATCTGCGTTACAGACTTGCCGCCACAAGGGCAAGGATGACCCAATGTCTGGATCCTGATGGGACATGAACAGGTGTTTGACGTTTTCGATCGCTACTTTATCGGTCAGGGCAGCCAGCATGGGGGGGAATATTTCAATTCCGCCGGGATCAAGGACAATAGCTTGATCGCCCGAGGTTATGACGATCTGGTTGGTGTCGATAATTTTTTCCGGCTTTTCCGGATCTTGCCCAAAGGCGATCCACTTATGTCCGTGATTTGTAAAAATGTTATGTGAAATCATTTTGGTATCTCTTTCGGCTGATTAACCCAGATTGTCCTGAGCGTGCTTTTGTAATGATTTTCCAATACTGCGAGCTTTACGAATAGAGCCACTAGCGTTATCGCACATGGCACGTAGGGCAAGGGCAAATTCGCGCATGGTCTTGGCGACTTGCTCAAATTCCGCTTCATACGTTCCAGCGGCGGCGGCTTCTATGGCGATGTTGGTGGCAATGGATCCGGCTTGCGACATCACTTCAGATACGGTTCCTGCTTCATGAGACAAGTTTTCGGCACTGTCGGTCATGCCTCGAACATTGGCCATCATATCTGAAAGTTTGGTTTTGCGCGCATGGCCGACTTTTTTAGCACAGGTTGATGCGAATTCGCCTTTGGCTTTTTTAAGGGCGCTGTCAGCCTGGTCCATTAGTTTAAGTTGCAGCATTGTTCGTAGGGCACTGGCGCTGGTGGAGTAGGTGTTGGACTTAAGGGCCAACATGTTGCGTTCTATATTGTACAAGCGATTGACAAGTTCACGGGTGTATTGGGTCAGTGCCCGTACAGCATTGCCATGTTCCCCGGCCCGGCCTGCAGCCAATTCGGCGTTGAGCGACAGAATGCGCATATTTTCCGAAAGCTCTCCAAGTTTGGAGAAAGCATGAAAGGAAAAGAGGCAATTGGAGAACAGAGCATTGGTTTCGCTCTGGATGAATCCAAGCGGGTTCTTGGCAAGGGGTGCTGATGGCGGCGTTAAGTCGACTTCTTGCTCTTCCATTGGGTTCGCTTTCCTGTTCATTGCGCTGCTTCTTTGGAGCGCTTGTCCTGGATCATAGTATTTTCGCGGCAATCTCGTAAATCATTGTTTTTTATCTTTTTTCCCATCGGATAACCGGGCCTGACCTTGCTTAAGGCAGGTGGCCCGGCCTGGTGGTTTCCACGTTCTTTGTTCCGGCGGTATCTCTCCATAACCGGATTACCCAAAGAGCTTCTTCATAACAACCTCACTTAATCTTAAAAGGAGAATGATACATGTCGACAACTGTCGAACAGTCGTTCGTCAAGCACTTCCAGGCGGAAGTCCATGTGCAATACCAGCGCATGGGATCGAAGCTCAGGAATACCGTGCGAACCAAGGATACGATTGTCGGATCCTCGACGACCTTCCAGAAGGTCGGTAAGGGAACCGCATCGACCAAGGCGCGTCACGGCAAGGTGCCGGTGATGAACGTCGACCACACCCCGGTCGAATGTGCCCTCTACGACTACTATGCCGGTGACTGGGTCGATCAGCTTGATGAGCTGAAGGCCAACATCAACGAGCAGGAAGTCGTTGCCAGGGCCGGTGCTTATGCGCTCGGCCGTAAAACCGACGAGCTGATTATCTCTCAGCTTGATACCTCAACCAACTACGCCGGCAGCGGCGTCGATGGCCTGACCAAGGATAAGGTTCTTACAGCCTTTGAAATGCTTGGTGAAGCCGACGTTCCCGACGACGGCGAACGTTATGCCATTGTTGGTTGGAAACAGTGGAGCGACCTTTTGGGCATCCAGGAATTCGCCAACGCCGATTATGTCGGTGATGACGAACTTCCCTGGAAAGGCACCCAGGCCAAAAAATGGCTTGGCGCGCTGTGGATTCCCCACTCGGGCCTGACCAGTACGTCATCTGTGCGCTACTGCTACTGGTACCATAAGACGGCCATCGGCCACGGTATTGGTTCAGAAGTAAAAACCGATGTCACCTGGCACGGTGATCGTGCCGCCCACTTCATCAACAACTCCATGAGCCAGGGCTCTGCATTGGTCGACGCTTCCGGCGTTGTCTCACTGCGTTGCCTTGAATCCTAGAGCTTAAAGGAAGGAGAACCAGACATGGCTTTCATATCGAAAGACCTGAGCGTGCTGGCCTATGCCAATGGCTTTACGCTTTGGCATTACACCAGTGTTGATTTAGCCGCCGATATTGATACGGCCGGTTACTTCAACGACGCCTCTGACATGGTGCGCGTTGGTGACATGGTGATGGCAAACGCTGATACGGACGGTACACCGTCTTCGGGCATCTATCTCGTCAACGCCAACGCAAGTGGCGTCGTCGATTTAGCCGACATGACCCAGGTTGGCGCAAGCGACACCGACTAGATCAAACCGCCATCTTTTGATGGTGGATAATTTGATCGAAATTAAACCAAGTAGATCAAACCACCCTCTTTTGATGGCCGATAATTTGATCGAAATCCAACCAAGCCCATTAGGTAAGGGCGGCGATAACCCGACGTTTTTAAAACTGCGGGCCGCCGCCCTGATCCGCTTGATATTTTTTAATTGGAGTTTTTTATATTATGAACACCCTAAACCCCCGCACACCTATCAGCCGCCTGCCGGCTCCGGGCGAAGAAGATAACTTCAGCCTCAAGCGGCCCCATGTTCTTAGCGGTGCGGTCGGTCTCGGGCGTGATAATCAGCGTAACGACGTGGCCAAGATAGAGACCCTGCTGGCCCTGGCCGGGGCCCATGATGTGAACCAGACCGATGGCCCCACGGGCTATGTGGGCCCGCGGTTGTTGCAATCCATCAAGTCATTCCAGAAGGCCCGTGGCCTCAACGTCGATGGCCACCTTAACCCGGACGGCGAGACCATAAAAAGCCTGGCCCAAAACCTGCGAGGTCTGGGCCGCAACGGCGACACGGTGCTGGCCCACATCAGCCCGGCTGAGGCCAAGCTTCTGCACGATGTGACAGACGGCGGCACCATTAATCCTGTAACCGGACTGCCCGAGTTCTTCTTCGGCGACTTCTTCAGCAGCTTTGGCGATAGCTTCTCCAGCATGGGTGACAGTTTCGCCAGCGGGCTGAGCAGTTTTGGTGACAGCTTCGGCAGTGGTTTGTCCAGTCTTACGGACGGCATTGGCGATACGTTCTCAAGTATGGGCGATAGCATCGGGGATGGCTTTAACGACATGTTTGGCCTGAAGGACGACCTGCCTGATCTTGGCGGCAAGCTGGACAAGGCAACGGGTAGCCTGGGCAAGAACCTGACCTCGGGTCTGGATTCGGACATGGGTATCAAAGACATGGGCGTCAAAGATTTGGGCTTCAAAGATATGGGCCTGAAAGACATCAGCCCAAAAGCCCCTGTAAAAATGCCCAACCTGCTGGAAGATACCTTCAAGCCTGCCAGCAAACCCCTGAACGCCATGGCCGACAGGACCGGGGCGTTGGTTGCATCCGGGCCCAAACCTAAGCTTCACCCACAATCGTTCAACAGACTTTATAATAAACCTGGAATATTCAGCCCGTCCCCGGCCATGCGGGACCGGCACAAAGTGTCCCTGCCCCTTGAGCACCAGCGACAGGTATCGCGCCTGAAGCAGCAACAAGCTGCGCAACCCATCAACCGCATGCAGGACCGCACGGGCACGACGTCGCCGAAACTAAAAAGCCGTCAGGCCCAACCCCATGCCAACGAGTTCCAGGACATAAAACCCGCTCAGGCCAAGCCACTCAATCGCATGCAGGACAGGTCGGCCCCGCCGGCTTTGTCCGATGAGGCCAGCGCCTCGAACGGAAGATTGGCGAAGACCCTGGCTAAGACCAACGACTTCACCTCCATCAAGAAACACATCACGCCGGGTCTTGAAAAGGGCGATCACAAAGCGATCGCAGAAACCCAGGACCTGATTGACCAAACCAATAAAGCCTTACCGGGCCATGGTGATAAGCTGGCTAAAGAGTTGGGGCTGAATCCTGAAAGTGCTTCATCACGAAAGAAATCAAAACTCCAGGACACGCTCACGGGAAATACAGGTGATGACACTTTGGGCAATCAAGTGGGAGAGAAATCAGGACGAAAACTGACTCACAACGACATACAGCGTCTAACGAAACAATCATCAGAAAATCCGGAATCCCTGACGGCTCAGCAGAAGAAAATACTTCAGGCTTATCATATGAAGAAGCAATCGGGTGGCCTTAATGCCAACCCAGCCTCTGGTGTGGCGGATGTTAAAGGATCGTGGGAACATAACCGCACGGTGGATTCGGAGGCATTGAGGGCGGCTAATGCGGCGATAGGCAATCCGGAAGACGTTTCCGTGGAAGAAGGTTTGAAAAAAGTCTTACAAGATTCTGGTTTTCCTGAGGAAGCCTCTGAGGTTGCTGCGCTTGCCATTTCCGTAACGCCCCCCGGCATAGTGCTGAATGTAGGCGAGGGCCTGTTCAAGGCGAGCCATGCACTTAGTCGTGGCGATACCAAGGCTGCTCTTGGTCATCTGGGAACGGCGGGTATGGATGTCGCCAAGGTCAATAAGATTGGCGCTTTCCTGAAGAAAGGGGGCGACAAGGCTGCTCAAGCCCTGGCCAAGGCCTTGCCCGAGACGCTGGCGACAAATATGGCTAAGGATTTAGCGAAAAAGGGACTTTCTGGCCCGGTGCTCCAGGAAAGCTTTTCGCGCGCCTTCAATAATGGCTTCAACACCAAGGAAGCCTTGGCCTTCGGCGTCTTCTCGGCGACAGGGAAGGATACGTTGGGAAGAGCGACAAGCAGCGCTTTTGACAAAGCTAAAGTTGCCTTGAAGTCGGCCACGACGGAGGCCCAGCGCGGCCAAATCCGGCAAATTGTGGGGAAGGAATTAGTCCAGTCCGGGGCAGCATACCTGAAAGGTGTTAGTAAGGAAGTGCAGTCCAGGATGGTGGAAGAAGTGTTGAATGATGTGTTCATTCCAAGTGGCAAAGCAGGAAGGTAATATGCATTCTAAGGCCAACAGTCATCAGGCACAGGTACCAGAGGTTTTGGGATGCTTTCTTCCACAGGGCTCCAGTCCGGGGCCTGTCGGCGTCCTTTTTGGAGGGCATTTATTGTTTCTTTATCGTTTGAATTAGAGGTCTCATCGAGAAGTTTTATTGCATCTTTGCTTCCTCTATTTGCCGCAATAACAAGCAACCGATATCCTTCTGATTGCTCTTTAAAAGGATTCCAAAGAGCAAGTTGCCCAAGCCTGAAAAGTGAGAGGGGGTTTCCTTGTAAGGCGGCCCTTTCAATCCAATCCAAAGATTTTGAAGAAATGCCTGGTTTCAATCTAAGTTGTAGGGCCAACGCATACTGAGCATTGGCATACCCATTTTCTGCTGAGGTTCGATAAAGACATTCCGCCTTTTCCATATCGGCTTTCATGCCCTGGCCTTCCTCTGCCATGTAGCCCAAGGAATAGAGGGCGCGGCGGTAGATGTTGCCATCTGCTGTTTGTGACCCGGCTTTTTTAAGATGGATGAGCGCCTTGGCGTAATCCTGGGGAATCCCTTCGCCAAAACGGTAGGCAATTCCTAACCAGTAATGCACTCGGGGATCGTCACCATCGGCTAAAGGGAGCCATTGACCGAGGGCCGTCGGGTAGTCTTTTGCCTCATAGGCCGTCATCCCCTCCTCGAACCCAGCTTGGGCAGGAAGCGCGGGAAAGAAATAAAGACACATTGATAAAACAATTATTGCTCGCATTAAGCGACTATAGCTAACCCCTGAAGAATCGGGAAGGCCTCACTTGCGATCTGCGGGCCCCTTAATCCGTCAGTTGGTGAATGTTATCTAATAGATGGCAGGGGGGCAAAAACCCAATCAAGCCTTCCGCCTCGTCAGAAAAAAGGATGTTGATGTATTTTCCTATTCCAGCCTTAGGCTGGAGACGGGATTTATAGAATTAAAAAATATATTAAACTATTGATATTATTATATTTTATATAATTTAACTTTATATAAGTTAATAATGGCCTCGCATGCGCGGGGCTTTTTCTTTTTCTACCCCTTAAACATCGATAAACAGGAGATAAACGATGGCTTTAAGCTCTATCGCGCTGTGTTCGCGCGCGCTTTTGAAACTGGGCGCGGGTTCCATCGCGTCATTTGACGAAGGAACAGCGGAAGCCGAAGTGGCGGCCAATCTTTTTGGCCACATTCGTGACGCTATGTTATCTGCTCATCCGTGGAGTTTCGCCACCGGGCAAGTAACCCTGGCCCGACTGAACGCAGAGCCCGTGGCGGACTACGCCTACGCCTATCAATTGCCAGCGGACTTTTTGCGCGCCTTAAGCGTTGGGGCCGGTGGTCGGGGTCGTGGTGCTGAATACCGCATTGCCGAGAAGCACTTACACACCAACCTGTCAGAGACCATTCTGACTTATATCTTCAGGCCCAACGAGGAAGAATTCCCGCCGTTTTTCGATCAGGCATTGATCGCCCGTCTTTCGGCTGAATTTTGTATCCCTTTGACGGAAAGCACAACCAGATCCGTGGCCCTGAATAAAATCGCCGAAATTGAATTCGGCCGGGCCAAGACCATCGATGGGCAGCAGAATACACCGGGTCGGATTGAAGATTTCACCCTTGTTGATGTGAGGCGCTAATGGCACGCATCAGCATTAACAAAAGCAATTTCACCGCCGGGGAAATCTCACCCAAGCTGCTCGGGCGCGGCGACCTTCGTGCCTATGGCAACGGGGCATCAACCCTAAGCAATGTGTTTGTCCATCCAACCGGGGGCTTAAGCCGCCGGGCGGGTTTGCGATATCTTGACACGGGGCGGGGTGATGGCCGCCTGATTGGTTTTGAATTCAACGCCAATCAGATCTACCTGCTGGTTTTTACAGACCTGCACGTGGATGTGTATCGGGACGATGTAAAAGTCGCGGATTTCGTAACGCCGTGGAGCCTGGCCCAAGTCAATAACATTAACTGGACGCAAAGCGCCGATACCCTGCTTGTGGTTCATCCGGATGTGGCCCCGAAGAAAATTACCCGAACCTCCGATAGTAGTTGGACGCTCACTGACTGGGCTTTCCATGAACTGGATGATCGAATCTATCAGCCAACCCACAAGTTTGCCGATGATGATGTCACCCTTACTCCAAGCGCAACAACCGGCACCATAACACTTACTGCTTCTGCTGATGTGTTCGACGCCACCCACGTTGGCGCGCGCTTTCGTATCGCAGACAAGGAAGTTGAAATAAGCTCGTTTACCTCGGCGACCCTGGCCGGGGCGACGGTCAAGGAGACATTAAGCGGAACCACCGCAACGAAAGACTGGGAAGAGCAGGCGTTCTCCAGCTTGCGCGGTTGGCCGGTTTCCGTGTGCTTCCATCAGGATAGAATGGTTATTGGCGGATCACGGGATTTGCCAAACCGATTGTGGCTGTCCAAATCGGCAGACTTGTTCAACTTTGATCTGGCAGAAGGCCTTGATGATGAGGCTATTGAGTTTGCTATTTTGTCCGATCAGGTCAATGCCATCCGGGCCGTTTTCTCCGGCCGCCATTTACAGGTCTTTACATCTGGTGCGGAATGGATGGTCTCCGGCTCCCCCTTGACACCGGGCAATATCCAGATGAACCGGCAAACCCAGATCGGCTCCCCCACAGACAGGACCGTACCGCCGAGGAATGTGGATGGGGCAACCCTGTTTGTCCCCAGAACCGGATACGAACTACGTGAGTTCTTGTTCGCCGATATGGAGCAGGCATACCAATCCGCTGACCTGGGTATGCTGGCCCAACATTTATTGGGCATCACCCGGGATAAAGACCCTTTGTTAGCTTATACCCAGTTTGCATTGGCTGAAGAATATTTGCCAAATGAGGATCAAAAAGAACTGGCAGCTGATCAGAAAGGCAAAATCTGGTTAACGTTTTCCCCGAAGGAAAAAGAGATAGTTGAGAGCCTTTTGAGGTATAAAAGAGAGAAGCTTATTGCGCTTATTAGGAACGTTAAAGAGAAGCCCTAAGCTCAATGGGTATTCTTTGATATCAGAAAAAAACAAGTGAAGAGATTTTCCATCCTTTTAAAAACACGGCCTTAAAAGTGACCCGCAAAGGTGATAAACTCTTCCCACTTTTCCCGATGTTTGGTATCTCGTCGCGCAAGTCAGCCGATTCCTGAATTTTAAGCGTCGTCTCGTCGCTTACGGATAGTGGCAAGGATTTCCGCTGCGGCACTGGGGATATGGGTGCCGGGGCCGTAAATGCCTGAGACCCCTGCCTCGGTTAAGAAGTCATAGTCCCGCGCCGGAATCACCCCACCGCAAATAATCACCACGTCGTCGGCCCCCTGTGCGTGAAGTTCCTTGATCAATTCAGGCACCAGCGTTTTGTGGCCACCGGCCTGGGTTGAGACACCAATCAGGTGCACGTCATTTTCAATGGCCTCACGGGCGACTTCTTGCGGGGTCTGGAACATGGCCCCCATATCCACATCAAAACCAATGTCGGCAAAAGCGGTGGCGATAACTTTTGCGCCGCGGTCGTGTCCGTCCTGGCCCATCTTGGTGACCAGCAGGCGCGGACGGCGACCGCGATCGGTTTTAAAGGCCTCGACATTTGTGCGAATTTCCCTGAAAGCCTGATCATCCTCGAAGGCGGCGCCGTAGACGCCTGAAATTGACTGGGCGTTGGCCTGGTGGCGGGTGTAGACAGCTTCCAGCGCATCAGAAATTTCACCTACCGTAGCCCGCGCCCGGGTCGCCTTGATCGATAGATCAAGCAAATTTCTTTCGCCACTTTTTGCAGCCGCCGTTAAATCATCAAGGGCTGCCTGACAGACGCCAGCGTCTCGGGCTTGGCGGATGTTCTGCAAGCGCGCCACCTGCGCTTCGCGCACGGCGTCGTTATCAATTTCCAGGGTGTCGATACTGTCTTCGTCTTCCCTGGCATATTTGTTGACGCCGACGACCACATCTTCATTGCGGTCGATGCGGGCCTGCTTGCGCGCGGCGGATTCCTCGATACGGAGTTTCGGTAAGCCCGCCTCGACAGCGCGTGTCATACCGCCCAGGGTGTCGACTTCTTCAATCAGTTTGCGGGCTTCGCTGACCAGCGATGCAGTCAGGCTTTCCACATAATAACTGCCGCCCAGGGGGTCGATGACCCGGGTGATGTCTGCTTCTTCGGCTAGCACCAGTTGGGTGTTGCGGGCGATGCGCGCGGAAAATGGTGTCGGCAGGGCAATGGCTTCATCCAGGGAATTGGTGTGTAGGCTTTGAGTGCCGCCAAGCACTGCGGCCATGGCCTCGATGGTGGTGCGAACCACATTGTTGTAAGGGTCTTTTTCCGTTAGCGAGACGCCGGATGTTTGGCAGTGAGTCCGCAACATGGAGGAACGGGGATCTTTCGGATCAAAACGCTGCATCAGTTCAGACCACAGCACCCGCGCGGCGCGCAGCTTGGCAATTTCCATAAAGAAGTTCATGCCGATGGCGAAAAAGAAGCTTAGGCGCGGGGCAAATTTGTCAACGTCCATGCCGTTCTCGCAGGCTGTCTTCACGTACTCAATACCATCGGCCAGGGTATAGGCCAGTTCTTGCACGGCGGTCGCCCCTGCTTCTTGCATGTGATAGCCGGATATGGAGATGGAATTGAATTTCGGCATGCGCTCAGCCGTGTAGCCAATAATGTCAGAGACAATACGCATGGAAGGTTCCGGCGGGTAAATATAGGTATTGCGAACCATGAACTCTTTTAGAATGTCATTCTGAATGGTCCCGGCCAGCTTTTCTTCCGATACGCCTTGTTCTTCGGCGGCGACAATGTAGCCCGCCAGGACGGGTAAAACCGCGCCGTTCATGGTCATGGAGACGGTCATTTCATCCAGGGGGATGCCATCGAAAAGGATTTTCATATCCTCCACACTGTCAATGGCGACGCCTGCTTTACCCACATCACCAACGACCCGGGGGTGGTCTGAGTCATAGCCCCGGTGGGTGGCTAGATCAAAAGCAATGGACAGGCCTTTTTGTCCGGCCTTCAGGTTGTCCCGGTAGAACTTGTTTGACTCTTCAGCCGTTGAAAAACCGGCGTACTGGCGGATCGTCCACGGCCGTCCCGCGTACATTGTGGCGCGTGGTCCGCGCATGAACGGGGCCAGGCCGGGCAGGGTGTTGACGTCTTCCAAACCCTCAAGATCATCAGCCGTATACAGGGGCTTGACCTCAATGCCCTCAGGCGTCTTCCAAATTAGCTGGTCAGGGGATTTCCCCTTGAGTTCCCTCGTCGCCGCGTCCGTCCACGCATCCATCTTGTTATCGGGCGTTTTCGACATGAGGGGTTGCTCCTAAAAAAACCGTTCAGTCGCTAAGTATAAGCGCGCCTCGTGACAAGAGAAAACCGATTTTTTGTGCAGGTGCGAAGGAATGCGGCTGGTGGTGGAAAAGTCTGTGGAAAAGGGGGATAAAAATACATTATGCAGTGGCGGGTGTGGATAAACTCCACAATATTTAGTGTTTTCAGCTACATATGGTATAAGGGTAGGCAGACTTGGGAAAATGTAGTAGAAAAATCAAATAATATTTGCATCGCGCCAACAAACAACAAGGAGGCAGGTTTCACGCAGATACGGCTTTTAGGGGGGAAAACCGTCGTAAGTTCGACTGTCACCTTTTAGCGTTAGCGTCCCTGAAAAACAATATGGCTATCGACTGGACACCTGATCGCGTCAAAACCCTTATGGCCTTGTGGGCCGAAGGTATCTCGACCCTTGAAATCGGCCGTCGCCTGGGGGTTACTAAAAACTCCGTCGTCGGCAAGGTGCATCGTTTGGGCTTGCCCAAGCGCCAGTCGCCCATTAATTCCTCACCCAGAACGCCACGCATATCGAAACCGACAGCGCCGGTGCGCATCAAGCCGCAAGCGGTTCCCATCACGGCCGACATGGTCAAGATGGAAGAGTTGACAGCCGGTATGTGTAACTGGCCGGAAGGCGAGCCCGGCCACGAGGATTTCCGTTTTTGCGGCCAGCCTGCCGTTGAGGGTAAGCCCTATTGCGCCGGTCATTGTGCGCGGGCCTACGTTAAAAGTACGCGCGAGCGTGGCCAGCAGCCACGTATCGCAAACAGGATGTCATCCAGGGTCGCTTAACCCCTAGGGCATAGAGACCAACAGCGAAGACTATAAGGGCGGGCTCATCCCCGCCCTTTTTTTGTTTGGGATTTGGCGGTCTGGAACGCCTAGCGGCTCATGACATTTTCGTAAACCAGGGTGCCTTCGACTTCCAGGTCCTTGGTAATGTCGATCAGGCGGTTGATGGCCTGTTTGGTTCTTTGCTTTGGCACCCCGTCCTTGAACTGATAGAGCAGGTCTTCTTCGAACATTTTGCGGTTTGTCTTGCTCATGTTGTTGAAGAATTTGTCTTGCAACACCTCGTCCAGTTCGCCTGCTTTTAGCAGTACCAGCAAGTCATCATGATCTGCGACCAGCAGCAGTTTCTGGATGCCCACATCGTTGGCGTTTTTAATATGGCGCAAGAAATCCTTGGATTTTGTGTCTTCTTTTTTGGTGGATCCGCCAGGGGCAAGTGTTTGCATCAATTCAAGAAGCAACATCTTGACCTCTTTGCCATCAAGCACAACTTCCGTGTCATCGAAGTTGAGGGCATAAACATCAGGGGCAACTTTGCGGGCGGAAATCTTCATGGACATAAAGCTGGCACAAGGCGCTTGAATTGACAAGGTTCTCTCTCGCCTTATGATCACGGCGCAATTGTTAAAAAGGCTGTAATTACATGAGTTTTCTTGATCGTATTAATGTCTGCAAAGCGCCGGACCTGTCGCCCTATGTGCCCTTCGTGGTGGATGGCCACATCGTTGGATATGTAAAGCCGGACTTGGCGGCTGAATTGAAGGATTTCCCCGATACCTTCACCGTATTGCCACAAGTACTGGGGCTGAACGACAAGCTTCAAGATGTTGAAAGCCGCACGGCAGGTGTTGGCCAGGTTATGGAAGTTCTGATGCAGCGCGGCGCCGTTCCAGGCTGGCGCGGTGAGAAGTACAAGGTCGCCGTTTCATTTAGCGCCCCCACACTGTTCGAGATTGAACGCGCTGCCGTGCCTCTGTTTGGCACCATCGGCTGCGGCGTACATATGAACGGTATAACCCGGCGTGGTGGTGAGCTTTGTATGTGGGTTGGCAGGCGTAGCCTTTCCAAGCCAACGGGGCCGGGTAAGCTTGATCAAATGGTTGCCGGTGGCCAACCAGCAGGAATTTCCCTAAAGGATAATCTGATCAAGGAATGCGCCGAAGAGGCCAATATTCCAGCCGAAATTGCCGTCCTCAGCGTGCCTGTCGGGGCCATAACGTATTGTATGGAACGCCCGGAAGGCCTGCGCCGCGATGTGATTTTTGCCTATGATCTGGTCCTGCCGGAAGACTTCGAGCCTGAAAACACGGACGGCGAAATGGAAGACTTCCGCCTGATGACCATGGATGAGCTAAGTGCCTGTGTTCAGGAGACAGATGACTTTAAATTCAATTGTTCTCTGGTGGTTATTGATTTCCTTATCCGCCATGGATATATCGAAGCGGACCACGAGGATTATCTCAAGATAATTGATGGCCTGCACAGTCTGGATATACAGGAGCCATAAGAAAATGAATGCAGAAGGTTTAAGTGTTTATCTGTCCGGTGAAATTCATTCGGACTGGCGCGAACAGATTGAGACAGGCTGTAGCAAGGCGGACCTTGATATTGATTTCCTGGCCCCTGTGACAGACCACGCCAGCAGTGATGATTGCGGTGTTGACATCCTTGGGGCCGAGGCCGATGGCTTCTGGAAGGACAGAAAGGGGGCCGGGATCAACGCCATTCGTACCCGTACCCTGATCGAGCGCGCCGATGTGGTCGTCGTGCGCTTTGGCGATAAGTACAAACAGTGGAATGCGGCCTTTGATGCGGGTTACGCGGCCTCATTGGGAACGCCCCTGATTACCCTGCACGATCCTTCCATCAATCACCCCTTGAAAGAAATCGACAACGCCGCCCTGGCCACGGCCGAAACGCCTGAACAGGTGGTTCGCATCTTAAAGTATGTCCTGGAAGGGTCACTTTAAACCTGTCATCTGCCTGACCTGATCCGGGCTTTTGCCTTCTTCTCTTAGCGCCTTCAGGGTTAGCGATTTGTTGCGCTTGGCGTACCGTTTGCCTTCATGGTCCGTTAGCAAGGGGTGATGGTGATACTCGGGCACTTCAAGTCCAAGTAGTTCCTGAAGCAGGCGATGAACGTGGGTTGAAGGCAGCAGGTCTTCGCCCCGTGTTACAAGTGTAATGCCTTGCAGATGATCATCAAGGGTCACCGCCAGATGATAGCTGGTGGGGGTGTCCTTGCGGGCCAGCACCACATCCCCGAAAATTTCTGGTGTTGCGATGGTTATGCCATGGGCCAGGTCACTCCATTGTAAAGTGCGCGCAAGCCCGGCGAGGGCCTTGTCCATATTAAGCCTCAGGGCAAAGGTGTCTCCGGCACTTTCACGGGCCATTCGCTCGTCTTCAGAAAGGTCTCGACAAGTTCCCGGATAAAGCGGCCCATCCGGCCCCAAACCTGTGTGATGGGGCGCCTGGGTGGCCCCTTGAATATCCTTACGGGTGCAAAAGCAGGGGTAGAGAACCTGCATCTCCTGGAGGGTGTTCAGGGCCTTGGCATATTCGTCCATATGATCGGACTGACGTCGCACAGGTGTTTCCCAGGTGAGGCCAAGCCAGCTTAAGTCTTCATAGATGGCATCTTCAAATTCGGCCCGGCAGCGCCCCGGGTCAATATCTTCGATCCTCAGTAAAAAGCGTCCGCCTGCTTGTTGGGCTTTGGCTTGGGAAAACAGGGCCGAATAGGCGTGCCCCACATGCAGCAGCCCTGTCGGGGAGGGGGCAAAACGGGTCACGGCGGCAGGGCTCGAATCATTTCTCATATCAACAGGTTATCATGTTGATGTGTAAAATGCCCAAGACCCTGACTAGTAATTTGCATAAACCACAACATGTAGTATTCTCCTTGTAACGATAAAGGGAGACTGCTTAAAGATGTCTGCAGCTTTAGAGCGTTATCCGGCCCTTGTTCTCAACGCCGATTTCCGGCCGTTGAGCTACTTCCCGTTGTCCTTGTGGTCCTGGCAGAATGCAATCAAGGCCGTCTTCATGAGCCGGGTCAATGTGGTTGACGAATACGAAACTGCGGTTCACTCGCCCAGTTTTGAAATGCGATTACCCAGTGTGATCTCCCTTAAAGATTACGTCCCCATGGCCAAGCGACCTGCCTTTACCCGTTTCAACGTGTTTTTGCGCGATAGCTTCACCTGTCAGTATTGCGGTAATGACTTTCCCACGGAAAACCTGACCTTTGACCATGTCATTCCCCGCGCCCGTGGTGGCACCACCCTGTGGGGCAACGTGGTCACCGCATGTTCTCCGTGTAACTTGTCAAAAGGTCACCGTTTGCCTAAGGAAACCGGGATGTATCCTCTCACATCACCACGCCAGCCGACCGCCTGGGAATTGCAGGAAAACGGTCGCGCTTTTCCGCCGGATCACCTGCATAATAGCTGGCGGGATTTTTTGTACTGGGATGCAGAGCTGGAACAGGACTAGGCAGGTATTCCTGTGGTCTGTTTTTTCACTTAAAACCCTTGCCTTTGCTGGCCGGATGGCTATATTCGCGCCTTCTTCCCAAGAATGAGGGTCAAAAAGACCCCGCCCTGCATCACCTGTTCTTTTTTAAGGGGTGCTTGCCTGTGCTATTGGGACAAAAACAACCGGTTAACGAGTGATTGGAAAAGAGAAGTAATGAGTAAACGTATTAAATCGAAGTATAAGATCAATCGACGCCTTGGCGTCAATTTGTGGGGACGCGCGAAAAGCCCTATCAACAACCGCGACAGCCGTCCCGGACAACATGGCCAGCGCCGCCGTAAAGAAACCGATTACGGTACTCAGTTGATGGCCAAACAGAAGCTCAAGGGCTACTACGGTAGCATTACCGAGAAGAAATTCCGTCGCTATTATTCCGAGGCCGTGCGCCGCAGGGGTGATACTTCCGAGAATTTGATTGGTCTTCTTGAACGCCGTCTGGACGCAGTTGTCTATCGAATGAAATTTGTTCCGACAGTCTTCGCCGCTCGCCAGTTCGTCAACCACGGACATGTTATGGTCAATGGCAAGAAAGTCAACATCGGCTCATACTCCGTAGCAGATGGCGATGTCATTGAGGTACGCAAGAAGTCCCATGACATTCCCATGGTTCTGGAAGCCGTTGTCTCACCAGAGCGCGACATTCCTGATTACATGGAAGTGGACCATAAAAAGATGCGCGGCACTTACGTTCGCCAGCCCATGTTGGCCGATGTACCCTATCCGGTGCAGATGGAACCCAACCTGGTCATCGAATTCTATTCGCGTTAAGCGATAAGACCTCGATCAAAATTCAAGGGCGTTCCCAAATGGGGACGCCCTTTTTCTGTGAGGGCTGCCGGGCCGTTTCAGGGCCAATGCCGCGGCCTGGTCCGGTAACGTGCTATTTCCCTGCCTTGGCGCAATCAATACCCCAGGTGAAGACGGCCTCATCACCGTCCTGACAGCGCCCATTGACCGGGTAAGAAGAAAAACCGTCTTGAAGTACCTTCAAGGTGGCGTTCGGGCGCTCGCCGCGGGCATAGATGCAGGGATATTGTTCTCGTACATCATGTGGATCACGTAACCCCTTTAGGTCGTGTAGTTCTCCGTCATTTGTGTAGTACATCACAGATTGGTCCGGATAGATGTTATTTAGGATATAGGAAAAGGAATAATGAGTGCTCCAACTGCCCATGAACAAGGCGTACAAGGGCTGCGATGCAGGCCAGAAGTAGATGCGCGCACACTGCCCGTAGGGGGCCTCGTTTATGGCGGCGGAACTGGCAGTGCGCTGTATGAACTGCTTGTTCAGCCCAGCCAGAGAATTGGCTTGCGTGCCAATCAGGATCACCAGCAAAAGGGTGAAGCCTGTGTGAAGCCGTTTCAGGCCGATAACATTACTGCTGAGCAGTTCTTTCGATGTTTGATAAATAAGTGCCAGACCAAAGCCACTGGCGCTCAGGGCGGGGAGCATGTAATGCCCGGCCGGGTGCTTGGCGACCAGCATAGCCTGACCAAGATAAGCCAGGCAAAGCCCACCCATGGCCCGACCGATGACCGGGAAGGGCTGTCCCTCGCGACGGCTTTTTCTGAACAGGGCATAGGTCAGGCCAAGGCCAACCAACAGCACGACAAAGAACATAGGGCGGCTTGAGACCCGTATCAGGCTTCTGGGGTAAGTCTTGAAGTCGATAAAGGTCTGGGCGCCTTCCCCGTGAAAGCCACTGGCCGTGGAAATCATCGCTAGCCTGTCGATGATGATTTCATACATGCCGGCGGCAGGCAGCGAGAAAATTAGCATGGCAATTAGGGTCAGGGTGCCATACAGGACAATATTGCGAATATTCCAAAGCAGCACTATCGGCATCAGGTATATGCCAGCCGATGTGACTTTTGTTACCATGCCAAAGCCGGCAATTATGGCAAAAGCCACAGCGTAACGGGTCGCATGCTTTTCAAGCTGGCCTTCACGAAGGGCCAGCACAGTGACGATAGCCATGGCGATAACCGTGGTCACCAGCAGGGGTTCCGGCGACACATGAAGGGTCCACTTGAAAATGAGCTTCGAGAGGAATGGGCCCATTTGTATTAGCATGGCAGCACTTAGGTCGCGAAACACGAGATAAGCAATCACACCGACAAGGATCAGGGCGACAGTGTTTAGGGCGATAAAGAAGTGTCCGATGATGCTCAGGTACTGTTCAGGGTTGCTGAGCACCATGACGTTGATGTCTTCGGTGGTGCTAAACGGGTGCAGGGCCTTGATGATCAGTGCGCCGATCCACTGAACCGTGGTCCCCGGGTGGGCGATGTGCTTGGGCCAGTCGCCATTGACCATGTTCAAAGAATCGATCAGGTACCAATAATCAGGATCAAGGTTTGACCACAGCCAGAATGGTCCAGCGTTGTGACGCATTAATACGGAGATAATAAGCAAGGACAACGGCAGGGCCAGCAAGGCCAACTGTCGCTTTAGAGGTAACTCCCGGATATCTTGATACAGGCTGGTCGGCGTCACAATTTGGTTCCCGGATTTTAGATTCGAGAGAACATTAATAGAGCTATGAAAATAAATAAAGGCCGCCCCGGCATTTCAACTGGGACGGCCTTGAACATATGACTTTTAGGACGGAATTAAGAGACGTAATCAATACCCTTGTCATCAAACATTTGTTGCAACTCACCGGCCTCATACATTTCTTTGATGATATCGCAACCGCCTACGAATTCACCCTTGATGTACATCTGCGGGATCGTCGGCCAATCGGAAAAAGCCTTAATGCCTTCGCGCATTTCCATGTCTTCAAGGACGTTGACGCCCTTGAACTTGACCTGCATCTGGGACAAGGCACCGACAACGGCGGCGGAAAACCCGCACTGGGGGAACATCGGTGTGCCCTTCATGAACAGGACGACATCCGTGTCATTGATTTCTTCGGTGATACGATCGAATGTGGGGTTGTCACTCATTGGATTTTCCTTCTTATGTGTTGGCCGGGGCTTCAGTCGTTAAGGCCAAAGCATGAAGTTGACCGCCCATCTTGCCTTTCAGGGCAGCATAAACAATTTGGTGTTGCTGGACACGGGATTTGCCTTCAAAAGCACTGGAAACAATGCGTGCGGCGTAATGGTCACCATCACCGCGCAAGTCCTCGATAACAATTTGCGCATCGGGAAGGGCTTCCTTGATCATCTGTTCGATCTCGGTAGATTCCATGGCCATGCTTGTTAGTCCTTTGTAATCAATAAATAAATTATGACTGAGCCATATAGTCAGGCAACCAGTTTTGATGGCCATCTGATAATTCCATTACGGATATGGTTGCTTGGGTGCCGACAGTCAACTGTTTGCCGCCGGTTTGGCCAATTTTTTCAGCCCTGACACCTTGCGCCTTTGCCTCATTGAGGACGGCATCAGCCTCGCCCGTGGCTATGATGTATCGTGCCTGGTCCTCGCCAAAAAGCCAGCCGTGCAGGGCCGGGGCATCTTCAGGCACGTCAATGGCGCAGCCAATGTGCGAGGCCATGGCCATTTCAGCCAGGGCGACGCCAAGGCCGCCGCCGGAAATATCGTGGCAGGTGGTGACGCGGCCACTTTCAATGAGGCCACGCACGAAATCGCCGTTCAGGCGTTCTAAAGCCAGATCAACTGGCGGCGGGGTGCCTTCTTCGCGGCCTTCAATTTCGCGCAAATAAAGCGATTGTCCCAGATGGCCCAAGGTTTCACCAATGACGATAATGTCCTGTCCTTCTTCGCCAAAGGCGATGGAGGCACGATTGTTCACATCCGCCATCAAGCCGACGCCGCCAATGGTAGGTGTCGGTAGAATACCTGTTCCATTGGTCTCGTTATAAAGCGATACATTGCCTGAAACGACCGGGTAATCCAGGGCGATACAGGCGTCGCCAATGCCTTTGATGCAGCCAACAAACTGACCCATGATTTCCGGGCGCTCCGGGTTGCCAAAGTTCATGTTGTCCGTAATAGCCATGGGCTTGGCGCCCGTTGCGGTGATGTTGCGCCAGGTTTCGGCGACAACCTGCTTGCCGCCTTCATAAGGGTCGGCAAAGCAATAACGCGGGTTGCAGTCAGACGTTGTGGCTATGGCTTTATTTGTGCCGTGAATACGAACCACGGCGGCGTCACCACCGGGCCTTTCTACGGTATCGGCCATAACCATGTGGTCATATTGTTCCCAGATCCAGCGCTTGGAGGCTAAATCAGGGCAGCTAATCAGTGTTTTCAATGTGGCCATGGGATCGTTCGGGGCGGTGGTGTCATCAATAGAGACAGCGCTCGCCTTCGGCGTTTCCACCCACGGACGGTCATATTCCGGCGAGGCTTCTGCCAGGGGATCAATGGGCAGGTCGGCGACGATCTCGCCCTTATGGTGCAGCACCATGTGGTTGGTATCGGTCAGGGTGCCGATGATGGCGAAGTCCAGTTCCCATTTTTCGAAGATGGCGCGGGCTTCATCTTCGCGGCCTGGCTCAAGCACCATCAGCATACGTTCCTGGCTTTCTGACAGCATCATCTCGTAGGCCGTCATGTTTTCTTCACGCTGGGGAACTGCATCAAGGTCCATGTCGATTCCGACACCGCCCTTGGAGGCCATCTCAAAGCTTGAAGAGGTCAGGCCTGCCGCGCCCATGTCCTGAATGGCGACGATGGCGTCTGTCGCCATCAGTTCCAGGCAGGCTTCCAGCAAAAGTTTCTCGGTGAAAGGATCACCAACCTGTACGGTCGGGCGCTTGGCTTCGTTGTCCTCGGAAAATTCTGTGGAGGCCATGGTCGCACCGTGGATGCCGTCACGGCCTGTTTTTGAGCCCACATAAACCACCGGATTACCAATACCTGCTGCGGCGGAATAGAAAATGTTGTCTGTTGGGGCCAAGCCAACAGTCATGGCGTTGACCAGATTGTTGCCGTCATAACACGAATGGAATTCACATTCGCCACCAACGGTCGGAACCCCCATGCAGTTACCGTAACCGGCGATGCCGGCGACAACACCTGAAACCAGATGCCTGGTCTTGGGGTGATCGGGCCTGCCGAAGCGAAGGGCATTCAGGTTGGCGATGGGGCGCGCGCCCATGGTGAAGACGTCACGCATAATACCGCCGACCCCGGTTGTTGCGCCCTGATAAGGCTCGATAAACGATGGGTGGTTGTGGCTTTCCATCTTGAAGATGATCGCGTGGTTATCACCAATATCGATAATACCAGCATTTTCGCCGGGGCCGCAGATCACCCAAGGGGCCTCTGTAGGTAAGGTTTTCAGCCATTTCTTCGAAGATTTGTAAGAGCAATGTTCGGACCACATAACGGAAAAAATGCCAAGTTCCGTCAAGTTTGGCTCGCGCCCCATGATCGTTAGAACTTCCTGGTATTCATCTTCCGACAGGCCGTGACTGGCTACAACTTCCGGCGTGATTTCGCTCATGTTTCTCTTTTTCGGCTGGAGGGTCAGTTTATGGGAGTTTCATACCCGATTCCCTGCGTCAAGGGAATGCATCTTCCGGTTAAATTTTACGAATCCAGATGGCGTTGTCGTGGAAGGGTGCGCCGCCAACAGGCGCGGTTGGGTCATCGCCGGTCAGGGCGTTAATGCCAATCCCGTCCTCGAAGGCGTCATTGGGCCATAGGCCTTCGGCGACAACCACGCCTTTACCAATGCCATCAAACAACCGGGCCTTGATTACGACGGTGCCGCGCTTGTTGCCAAGACGGACCCGGTCCCCATCCAGAATGGACAGACCAGCCGCATCTTCTGAATGAATTTGCACGTGCGGCTCGCCCTCTTTCTTGCGCGAGGTATGGGTCTCGTTAAAGGTGGAATTCAGGAAATTGCGGGCCGGGGCAGTGACGAGCCTGAAGGGCATCTCGTCGCTTGTATTTTCAATCACGTCCCAATGGTCGGGCAGGGAGGGCATGGTTTTGGCGAAGCCTTCCGGGCCAAATCGGGTCGCCCATGAAGAGGTCCAGTCCGCCTTGAAATGGAATTTCCCATCGGCGTGGGCGAAGCCGTTCAGATAATGAGACGTGGCAAAGTCAGGCTGGCGATCATCAAAGCTTTTTTCCTTCAGGGTCTGAGCATTCGGATAGCCCGACGCTTTCAGGCAGTCATCGACCAATTCCCAGGCAGTTTTTTCAAAACCCGGATGTTCGGCCCCGACCCGTTTTGCCAGCTCACAAATGACGAAGTGGTTGGATCGGCAAAGCTCCGGCCCATCAATGACCTTCGGCCCCATGGAGATATGCTGATGGCCGCCGCCGCGATAGATGTCATCGTGCTCCAGAAACATGGTGGCGGGCAGGACAATGTCGGCCATCAGGGCTGTTTCGGTCATGAAGTGTTCATGCACGCAAACAAAAAGGTCTTCACGCTGAAAGCCTTGCCGGACTTTCGTTTGGTTTGGAGCGACGGACATTGGGTTGGTGTTTTGGACCAGCATGGCTTTGACCGGCGGGCCATTGCCCAAGTCGTAGGCATCGCCACACAGCACCGCGCCAATGCGCGACATATCCATTACCCGCACGTTATTGTCGCGCACGTCCAGGCCCTCGATCTGGGTTTTCTCGAAAGTCAGCAGGTCACCGTTGGAATGGAACGCACCCCCGCCTTCATGGGCCCAGGCGCCGCTGACCGTGGCAATGCAAAAGGCAGAATGCATAGCGACCGCACCATTGCGCTGGCGGGTGAAGCCATAGCCCAGCCTGAAATAGGTTTTTGGGGTGGCCCCGATCATGGCCGCCAGTTTCTCGATTTGCTTGGCCGGAACGCCGCTGATGGCCTCAGCCCACTCAGGCGTCTTCGTGGCCAGATGGGCTTCCAACTCATCAGGTACGTCGGCATATTTAGCCATGTAATCCCGGTCCGCAAGGTCGTCGCGAAACAAGACATGCATCAACGCACAGGCCAGGGCCCCGTCTGTGCCGGGGCGGATATGTATAAATTCGTCAGCCTGCTCGGCTGTTTGCGTTTTGTAGGTATCAATGACGACGATTTTAGCGCCCCCGGTTTTGCGGGCTTTGGTGGCGTGGGTCATCACGTTGACCTGGGTCGATACTGCATTGGTGCCCCAGATAATAACAAGATCCGAAAGCGCTATTTCGCGAGGGTCCGGCCCCATTTGCTTGCCTGTCCCGGCCCGTGAGGCAACCCTGCCAACATCCGCACAAATGGTGCCTTGCATGCCGGAATATTTTTTTACGTGGCACAGGCGATTAATGCCGTCGCGCTGAACTTGTCCCATGGTGCCAGCAAAGAAATAAGGCCAGATAGCCTCTGCCCCGTATTCTTGTTCTGCCTTAAGGAAGGCTGCGGCAACCTCATCAAGGGCATCCCCCCACGAGATTTCCTCGAAGTCGCCGCTACCTTTTTTACCGGTGCGGCGTAACGGGGTTGTCAGGCGATCCGGGTGGTGGATGCGCTCTGCATAGCGCGCCACCTTGGCGCAGATGACGCCATCCGTGTATGTGTTGCCCTTTGACCCATGAATGCGACCGATTTTGGTTGGGCTCAGCACTTCTACGTCCAGTGAGCAAGTCGACGGGCAATCGTGGGGACAGGTGCTATTCGCGATATTGGTCATTTCTTGCCTGAATCCGGGATGAAAGATCGACTTTTCTTATGATCCTTTGCTTGTTGCAAGGTCAAGCGCCCCCATGGTCCGTGTGGGGAGTCCGGGGGTGGTTTTTGTTGGGGGGCTGCGGCCAAGGTAAAACCATCTAACAGAGGTACCGATTTATGACGCATGGGGACAATCAAAATGCAGCCTGCGACCAGTCCGCCAATGTGGGCCCACCAGGCGACCCCGCCACCGCCGTTATCCGCCGCCATGGACAGGTTATAGACTTGCAGGGCGATCCATATGCCAAGCAGAACAAAGGCTGGAATATGGATGAAAAAACGAAAGGCCAAAGTCAGGATTTGCGCTTTTGGGTGCAAAATTAAATAAGCCCCGATGACCCCCGAAATGGCCCCACTTGCACCAATCATGGGGGTGGTTGAGGCCGGGTCCATGGCGGCGTGGGTCAGGGCTGCGGCAATTCCGCACAGCACATAAAAACCGATGTAGCGACCATGGCCCATGGCGTCTTCCACATTGTCGCCCAGCACCCACAGGAACAACATGTTACCAATTAAATGCATCCAGCCGCCATGCATGAACATGGATGAAATCAGGGTTAGCGGTGCGGGGATCATGGCCAGTTCAGGGGCAAGGTCGCGCGAGCCAAATAAAACAGAGGGAATAGCTCCAAACCCAAGGATGAACTTACGCCCATCACTTTCACCCAAGGACAACTGCCACAGGAAAACAAGACAGCACACAGCAATGAAAACTACCGTCACGTACTGAAACGGAATGCGCTTTAAAGGGTTGTCATCTTTCAGGGGTAATAACATGGGTCAAAGTAACCCGGATATGCTCTAGGCCGCCAGGCTATTGAGCAGGCCGTCGAACATGGCTTTGCCGTCGGTGCCGCCTTGCAGGGGATCAACCAGTCTTTCCGGGTGGGGCATCATGCCCAGCACCGTGTGGCCTTGATTGGTGATACCGGCAATATTGGCCATGGACCCGTTGGGGTTGGCCTCGTGCGTAATCGCCCCCGCTTCGTCGCAATAGCGAAAGGCGACTTGGCCGTTGCCTTCGATCTGCTTCAGGGTTTCCTCGTCAGTCTCATAGTTCCCGTCATGATGGGCGATGGGAACGCGGATCACCTGACTTTGAGAATATCCCGCCGTAAACAGGGTGCTGGCATTTTCTACTTTCAAATGGACATCCCGGCAAATGAACTTAAGGTCGGCGTTGCGCATGAGCACGCCGGGCAGCAAGCCTGCTTCCGTCAATATCTGAAAACCGTTGCAAATGCCCAGTACCGGAACGCCTGAATTGGCCCGTGCGACGACTTCACGCATGATCGGTGAATGGGCCGCCATGGCACCGGAGCGCAGGTAATCCCCGTAGGAGAAACCACCGGGCACAACAATAATATCCGTCTTTGGAAGTTCCGTACCACCGTGCCAGACCATATCCGGGTCCGACCCCAATGACGCGGCCAGGGCGACTTTGACATCGCGATCGCAGTTTGATCCGGGGAAGACAATGACAGAGGCTTTCATATGCTTATTCCGTAATCTCGATGGCGTAATCTTCAATGACCGTATTGGCCAGCAGTTGCTTGCACATGCTTTCCACATGTTCCTGGGCCTTGGCCGCATCGGTTTCGGTGAGGTCGATCTCGATAAATTTTCCCTGACGGACTTCATCAACACCGGAAAACCCGAGTGATCCCAGCGCATGTTGAACGGCCTTGCCCTGGGGGTCGAGGACACCTTGTTTAAGGGTAACGTGAACTTTTGCCTTCATTGCATTAACTCCGGGCCTTTTATGTCATTGGGGCCGCTTTCAGGCAGAATACCCAGGCGACGGGCGACTTCCTGATAGGCTTCTTCTACCCCGCCCATGTTTTGGCGGAAGCGGTCCTGGTCCATTTTTTCGTCGGTTTCACAATCCCAGAAGCGGCAGTTGTCCGGGCTTATTTCATCGGCGAGAACGATGCGCATCTGGTCATCTTCCCAGAGTCGGCCAAATTCAAGTTTGACGTCAACTAGCCTGATGCCAATTCCCAGAAACAGGCCGCTCAAGAAATCATTGATCCTGAGAGTCATGCTCATCATTTCATCAATTTCCTGGGGGTTGGCCCAGCCAAAGGCGGTAATGTGTTCGTCGTTGACCAGGGGATCGCCAAGTTCTGTGGATTTGTAATAGGTCTCGATGATGGAGCGCGGCAGCGGCGTTCCCTCAGCCATGCCAAAGCGTTTTGCCAGTGAACCTGCAACAATATTTCGAACGCAGATCTCGACGGGAATGATCTCGACCTCGCGGATTAGCTGCTCGCGCATGTTAAGGCGGCGCATGAAATGGGTCGGGATGCCGATGTTGCCAAGCTTCACCATCAGGTGTTCGGAAATGCGGTTGTTGATGACGCCCTTACCGGTAATGGTGCCAATTTTTTTGGAAATGACGTCCGATGCATCGTCTTTGAAGTGCTGAACAAGGGTGCCGGGTTCGGGCCCTTCGAAGATAACCTTCGCCTTGCCTTCGAAAATCTGTCTGCGTCGTGCCATGAGGTCTTGTTTCCAAAATCGTACGAGGAAGGTCTGATATAGCAGGAGTCTTTGGTCAGGGCAATTCAGAGTTGAACAGGCTCGAAAGTTGCTTGATCCGGGCGGCCAGAAGCAAAAAGCCAGCGCGGCTTCAAGGGCGGAAATTGGGCAGCAGGAAGCGCGATCAAGGAAGATGAAACCGTGCCAAAGCCATCATCGCGCACGATCGTCATGGCCCCGGTGGTGTCTGTCCCGTTCTCAAATTCGCGGGCTGCCAGCAACTCTTGCCAGGTCGACCAGTCATCTTTGCCGGGTTCTGGCGGTGGGGCATCAACGAAACGCGGCAGGTAATGCCTGACACGGGGCGAAGCGGTGTCGTTCAGGTCCTTGTCTGTAAGCATGGAAACCCCTATGGGGATGTTGCCCAGGCGCATGCCCGGCTCACCTGATTGGCTTAAGGATGATATCCAGAAGGCGTCGTTTGCATCCCCGACAAACAGGTTAAAGGGCCTGTAGGCTTGCGGGTTAAGTTCCATAAAGGCCTGGGCGACGGCCTTGGCTTCGGCGTGGTCCAGGGCCTCAAGGGGTAGTTCCCCGCGGCTTCTTAAGTCAGGGTCCGGTCCCAGCGTGCCCGAGCGATTAAGGATTCCAGCCACAAGGCCATCATCGTTGACACCCAGCCAGGTGCCCCCGGCCAGTTCGTCCTGACCGGCGGTAACGTTGTCCCTATCCGGCCAGTGACGGCCCGGCGGACGCGACGGCCTGTCGATTTTTTCATCCCGATTGGCGGCGATAATGAGCGGCCAATCGTGATCAGGTCGGCGAAGGATTACCAAAGTGCACATTTTCGTATTATATATAAAGGAAGGGAATTTCGCAGGGCTTGTTGTATAGCCATTGCGAAAATGTGCCCAGATAAGTATTGTCCCGGAAATGACCCGGCATTAGAGGATGACTGAAGATGAGCGACAGCTTTAAGAAACGTGGCAGTGGCGAAGAAGCCAAATACAAGAACGACAAGGAAGTACAGTTTAAAATTGAGGCCAGGCGCAACAAGTTGCTCGGCTATTGGGCGGCGGAAAAACTGGGTATCAGTGGTGATGACGCTGAATCTTACGCCAAAAAAGTGGTTGTCGCCGATTTGGAAGAAGCCGGTTATGAAGATGTCGTCAGACATGTCTCACAAACATTCCGTGATGGCGGTGTCGATATCAATGATGAGGCAATTCGTAGTGAAATCCAACGCCTGCATTCCGTCGCCGAAAAAGAAATTCTGGAAAATTATTCAGAACCCCTGGGCACTGACCACGGCCGTGTCGGCGACTAACTGAAGACCGGGCCCAGGCGTTCAAGCGCCTGGCCTGGTTGGTCCTATGAACACGCGAAACAGAGTCTGGGAAACCCTCACCACCGGAGTCAATGGTCCTGCCCGGAGCCAGCCCGACGTGGGCATCAGCCAAAGACGCGCTTGAAAATCACATCCGCATTTTTCGTGTGGAAAGACGTGGACTCGCCATCAAACAAATCTTTCAGACCTGCTTCGCCCAGGGCTTCGGCGACTTCTTCGTCATTGGATAAATAAAAGAAGAAGCGGCTTTCGTGCTTGGCGGCTTCAATATCTTCCGGTGCCTGCTCGACGGTCCCATCCGGGTTGTCCGGATCAATGCCAAAGCTGCGCCAGACCTTCATGGCGCTGCGCTGGACGATCCTGTAACCATCCTCGCGGCTGACCCCATGTTGGGTCAAGGCCAGCAAAACCCGTTGGGAATCATGTAATCCACCGAATTGCATGAGGTTTTCCATCATGGTTTTGGGGTAGACGACCAGTTTGTCCATCATTTTGGTCAGGCGAACCAAGGCAAAGTCGAGAGTTATGGTCGCGTCCGGGCCAAACATGCGCTCGACGGACGAATGGGAAATATCCCGCTCGTGCCAAAGGGTGATGTTCTCCATAGCCGGGATAACGGCGGCGCGAACAATACGGGCAAGGCCGGTCAGGTTTTCAGAAAGGATAGGGTTGCGCTTGTGGGGCATGGCGCTGGAACCCTTTTGACCGGGGGCGAAATATTCCTGGGCCTCGCGCACTTCAGAGCGCTGCAAATGGCGAATTTCCGTGGCCATACGCTCAATGGCCCCGGCGATGATACCCATTGTCGAGAAATAGGCGGCGTGGCGATCACGTGGAATAACTTGCGTTGAGACAGGCTCAGGCCTCAGGCCCAGCTTCCCGGCAACATATTCTTCCACCTTTGGGTCGATATTGGCGAAGGTGCCAATGGCCCCGGAAATTGCACAGGTAGCGACCTCCGCGCGAGCCAAGGCCATGCGTTCGCGGCAACGCTTGAATTCCGCATAGTGACCGGCCAACTTGATGCCGAAAGACGTTGGCTCGGCGTGGATGGCGTGGGAACGACCAATGCACACATCATTCTTGTGTTCACGGGCCCGGCGTTCCAGCACCTCCAGAAGGCCGTCCAGATCTTCCAGAATAATATCGGCAGCCTGGGTCATTTGCAGGGCCAGACAGGTATCCAGCACATCCGATGACGTCATCCCCTGATGGACAAAGCGCGCCTCGTCGCCGACTTGTTCAGAAAGTTCTGTCAGGAAGGCAATGACATCGTGGTGGGTTGTGCGTTCAATCTCGTCAATGCGATCAATGCGCGCCGGTGTGTAGGGTTGGTCGCCCTTTTCCCATACAGCCTTGGCGGCACCTGCTGGAATAACACCAAGTTCTGCCTGTGCATCACAAGCGTGGGCCTCAATTTCGAACCACAGTTTGAACTTGTTGGCGGGTTCCCAAATGTCGACCATATTGGGACGGCTATAGCGCGGGATCATTTCAGGCTCCAGAACTGATAATTAAACAAGGAAAGCTTTCGTTGGGGTATAGCGAAATGGCACGACAATGAAAAGTGGTGATCTTCAAAACCTAAATAATCTAGGCTTCCGGATGGGCGAAAGCCCGGCGTCCTTTGCTATAGATCACAAGCCACAAAAGTCCCAGAACCTGCAGACCCAGGATTACACCGAAGGCGGCTTGATATCCCTCGGGGGCATAGTTGCCCATTGCGGTTTTCGGCCACAGTCCAATGATCACACCGCTGCCCCATTGAAAGGCGAAAGCGCTGATAAAGACCAGCAAGTTAAGCCCGGTATTTACGCGCCCGGCCAAGTTCAGGGGGAATTTTTGCGATAGGGCTGCATAAGGTAGAATACCTGTCGTTGCAAAAAAACCAAACAGCATCCACAGGGGTAAAATTGCATCGACCAACTGGTAGGTAATCAGGACCTGTATGGTAATGAAAACAAACATGCCGGTGATGGCGACACTTGTCGGCTTGATGTCGAAGCGGCGCAATTTGTCAGCAATGATTCCCATGGATATAAAGCCTGCGACCATGGAGGCTGCGATCAACAGCAGGTGGGTGGCGACCTGATCACGGTCGAGTCCTGCAACATCATGCAGCCAGGGGCCCGTCCACAGGCTTTGAATGGACAGGAATGCTGCTTGCGACGTGACGGTTAGTGGCGCTATCCACCAGAAGACAGGACTGGTGAAGACCTTGATCACCCCGCGCATAAGGTCGCCAAAGCCTTCCGGTTTCTTGTCGATGTCGCTTTGATCGCGTTTAGGAACAAGAAAGAATATTGCGGCGGCGGCGATAAGGGTAATCAGGCCAAGTACCTGAAAAACGCCGCGCCAGTCAGTAAACGCCAAGGCCGCCTCAACGGGCACGGTTCCGCACAGCGCACCCAGTCCACCGGCGGCCATCTGAAAGCCATTGACCAGGGGCAGGCGTTCTTTTGGCACCCATATGGAATAAGCCTTGAAGGCTGCCATCAGGCAGGCCGAGACACCAAATCCGATCAAAGAGCGCCCGATGATCAATCCGGTGGTCGTCGTTGATGTGGCAAAAACGAAAGCTCCCAGGGCGGCAAATATCAGCAAGGCAGCTTCGGTCTTGCGCGGCCCAAAGCGATCCAGAAGCATGCCAAGGGGTAGCTGAAAAGCGGCAAAGGTCAGAAAGTAGGCACTGGTCAGCAGTCCCAGATCGGAAGGCTCTAATCCCAGTTCTGAAATTAAATCAGGTGCGATAACCGCATTGACGACCCTGTACAGGTAGGACAGGAAATAGCCTAGGGCGAAAGGCACAAAGACACGGAACAGGGGAAGCTGGGTACTCATTGGTTAAAGTAAGCCCATGGTCTTGAATGAATTATTGCCGCTTCTTGAAACAATGATGTGATCATGCAAAATAATTTCAAGTTTTTCGCAGGCGTCTTTGACTTCTTTTGTCATTTCTATATCAGCCCTTGAAGGCGATGGGTCGCCGCTTGGGTGATTGTGAACCATTATTAACGCTGTCGCCCCCAACTCAAGAGCACGTTTGACAACTTCACGAGGGTAAACAGGCGTGTGATCGACGGTGCCTTGTTGTTGCACCTCGTCGGCGATCAAGATGTTTTTCTTGTTCAGGAATAATATACGGAACTGTTCTGATTTTTCGTAGGCCATGCTGGCCCGACAGTATTTCATCAACTTGTCCCAGGATGTTAGAACCGGGCGCTCCATGATTTCGTCCTGGGAAAGCCTGAGGGCCGCGCCCTGGACTGTTTTCAGGGCGACAATACCAGCCTCGCCAATACCGTTGATGGATTTTAGTTCCTGGGGATCAGCGCTGATAACCTCGGCGAAGGAGCCAAAGCGTTTCAACAGGGCCTTGGCCAGCGGCTTGGTGTCGCGCCGGGGCAGGGCCGGAAACAGGACCAGTTCAAGCAGTTCATAATCGGGAAGGTTGTCTGCGCCATTTTTCATAAAGCGTTGGCGCAGGCGCTTGCGGTGGCCGCTGTGATCCGGTTTGTCAGCCATCACACGTCATAAGGCGGGCAATCGAGACCAGCAGGGGATTGGGTGAAGACTTCGTAGCCGTCTTCGGTGACGGCGAGGGAATGCTCAAATTGGGCTGAAAGGGAGCGGTCCTTGGTCACGGCCGTCCAGCCGTCGGGTTTGACCTTGACCCCATATCCGCCAGCGTTGATCATCGGCTCAATGGTGAAGAACATGCCTTCCTTCAGGACAGTGCCGCTACCGGGCGTGCCAAAATGCATGATGTTGGGGGCGTCGTGAAATATCCGGCCCAGACCATGACCACAAAAATCACGAACCACGGAATACTGTTTTTCTTCCGCATAGGACTGAATGGCATGTCCAATGTCGCCTGTGGTTGCCCCGGGGCGGACAACCTTGATGCCCCGCCACAGGCTTTCGAATGTGGTTTTGACCAGCCTGCTCGCCTTGATGCTTACATCACCAACAAAGAACATACGGCTGGTATCGCCGAACCAACCATCCAGGATGGTGGTGACGTCGATATTGATGACATCACCGTCTTTCAGAACTTTGTTTCCGGGAATGCCGTGACAAACAACATGGTTGACAGATGTGCAAACTGATTTGGGGAAGCCGCGATATCCCAGCGGTGCCGGGATGGCATCATGTTTCAGGGTGTAGTCATGAACCAGGGTGTTGATATCATCGGTCGTGATGCCGGGTTTAATCAAGGGGACCAGCATATCCAGAGTTTCCGCAGCCAGACGCCCGGCCTTGCGCATGCCCTCGTAATCTTTCGCGGTGTGTATCTTTATGGAGCGTTCTTCCGGATACACGGCGTGTTCTGTGTTGCTATCGTTCATTTTTATTCATACTACAAGGCCAGTTTCAAAGATTTCGAGACGTCTATTCTTTTTGTATCAAGGGTGCATTGGTAGCACAAAACTTCCACCCCTGCGGCCATCGCTTCGTCCAGCGCGGCCTTATACTCCGGGTCAATATCTGCGGCAATGGTGAATGTATCGCCATCTTGGCGCTGGACCAGGTAAACCATGACCGCACGATGCCCCTGGGCGACCATATCGGACAGTTCGACCAGATGTTTTGCGCCGCGTGTTGTCACTGAATCAGGGAATTCAACCGGGTCATTTTCCCCCAGTCCGCGTTTCAAGGTGACATTTTTGACCTCCACATAACATGTGGGGCGCACCGGGTCTTCTAGCAAGATATCTATGCGAGAATTCTTGCCGTATTTAACTTCCCGACGAAGGGTCTCGTAGTCCTTCAGTTCAGGGATTTTACCGGCCTGAATTGCTTCCTCGACGATGCCATTGGGTAAGGCCGTGTTGATACCGACAAAAGTATTGCCGATTTTTATCAGCTCCCAGGTATAGCGTAGCTTGCGATCCGGGTTCCTTGCTGGTGACAGCCAGACCTCTGATCCCGGTTCCTTGATGCTTAGCATGGAACCGGAATTGGCACAGTGGGCCGTAACGATCTCGCCGCCTTCAAGCTCAACATCAGCAAGGAAGCGCTTGTACCGTTTGACAAGTCGGCCAGGGATCAAAGGGTCAGGAAATTTCATGGCCGTTTGGGGTTATTTAAAAAACACAGCTTTTGGCGAAATCAGCAGCTTCATTGCTGCTCCAGTCACCTTTGGGCTTGGCCTTCAAATCTTCACACCATTCTTTTGAGCCAACTTCAGGCGAACAGGCGGTGAGGGCCGCGACGACGAAAATACCACTTAGGGCGATGACAAATTTCTTGATGTTGAAAGACATTAGCTGTTTCTCCTTTTTTTCATTATTCAAACTCTATCATTATTCTATTGATCAACCCAAGCACTCAGGTTGACGACCTGAAAAGTCGCCGGGATGCGGCCATCATCATCTTCAAAATCTTCCATGTAGTTACGCGCGGCTTCCATCAGCAGGTTGCGGCTTGTGAATCCTTTGCGGGCCTCGAGAACCGCATTGCTTTCACCCATGGCACGCAGGTCATTCATTAGTTTTAAAGGGTCGGGATAGGAAACGGTGATTGTTTCCATGTCGGCGACGGGCAAGATGAAACCGGCGCGTTGTAATAAATTTCCCGCATCCTTGACGTCGGCGAAGGGTGAAATGCGGGGGCTTAAGCCCCCATCAACTGCGGCTTCCGCCTTGATCAGGGATTGGCGTAACTCTTTTAAAGTCTCGCCGCCCAACATGGTCGCGAGGAATAATCCATCCGGTTTCAGGGTGCGACGTATCTGGGTCAGGCAACCGGGCAGGTCATTAACCCAGTGCAGGGTCAGGTTGCTCATGACCAGATCAAAACTTTGCGGGGCAAAGGGCAGAAATTCCTCGTCGGCGACCAGCGTTTTGTCTCCGGCGCGTTTAACCATGGGCAGGGAAAGGTCACACTGGATCAATTCCTCGATGCCGCCGCGCTTGCCAAGCAGGCGGCTTAGGCCCCCGGTTCGGCATCCCAGATCAAGGGCCATGGGAAATTTACGGTAAACATCGTCCAGGCGGTCACATAAACGTTCGCCGGATTCAGCAAACAAAAAGTCATGATCATCAAGCTTTGCCGCCGCCCGGTCCCGGTGGCGGCAAACAGAGTGGCGGTTGAATACGTTCATGGTTTCGGACATTGTTGTTTTATGACACAAGCAGAGCCCCATATAAAAGCCGGTTTTGTCTCGCCCTTGCGACTATTTGGTCGTAAGGCGCTTGATTTTCTGCTGCCGCCCCAGTGCCTCAGTTGTTCAGCCCTGATAGAACAAGGTGGCGCTTTGTGCCCCGATTGCTGGCAAGCGGTGACGTTTATCGCCAAGCCTCACTGCAGTATTTGTGGCTTGCCCTTTGAATTCGATGATCCGGGAACTCTGCCATCAGACGAAAACCTATGTGGCTCGTGCATCGCCCGTCCTCCTGTGTTTCAGCGGGCCCGTGCCGTGCTGGCCTATGACGATGCCTCTGCTCCTTTTATCTTGTCCTTCAAGCATGGTGACAGGACGGAGGCGGCTTCTGCATTTGCTCGCTGGATGGCCCGTGCGGGTGCGGATGTTCTGGATAACGCAGAAGTGATTGCCCCCGTCCCCTTGCATTGGACCCGCTTGTTCCGACGTCGGTACAATCAGGCCGCCTTGTTGGGGCAATCATTAAGTAATTTTAGTGGCGTTCCCGCAATTCCCGATTTATTGCTGCGAAAACGCCCCACGTCCGTCCAAGGGCGGCTCAGTCCAGCGGGGCGAAAGCGTAACGTCAGCGGGGCTTTCCAGCTTCGCGCCAAACATTCCCGGACGATTGCCGCAAAGCGGGTTTTACTTGTTGACGATGTGCTAACGACTGGGGCAACGGTGTCGGCCGTAACCCGTACTTTGTTGGCTGGCGGGGCTGCTTCAGTTGATGTTTTGACTCTGGGGCGGGTCTTGAGACCCTTTCCTTTGTGAAATCACTTCCTATATAAAAATATCCAAATTTAAAATTGTTTTACGGAGTTTGTCATCGTGGCCAAAGTTGAAATCTATACATCTTCCCTGTGCGGTTATTGTTCGCGTGCCAAGAACCTTTTGGAAAAGAAGGGCGTCGATTATATTGAATATGATGTTACCTATGATGCTGCGAAACGCCAGGAAATGACTGCCCGCGCTGGCAAGACCGCGGTGCCGCAAGTTTTCATTGATGACAAGCCCGTCGGTGGCTCCAGTGATCTTATCGAGCTTGATATAGATGAACAACTTGATCCCATGCTTGGCATTGAACTGTCCCAATGAGCAATACTTTCAAGGTCGCCTGTATTCAGACCAATTCCGGCGCGGATGTGCCCGCTAATCTGGACAGTGCCACGGACCTTGCTAGAAAAGCCCGCGACGCCGGGGCGGATTTAATTGCGTTTCCGGAAACCGTCAACATCATGGCGCCGGATCGGGCCACTCTCAAATCAAGGACCCAGCCTGAAGACAACAATGCGGCCTTGCTTGCTTTTCAGGATGTGGCCCGCGAAACCGGGGCCTGGATTGTGATCGGGTCATTGCTCGTCGATGTGCCGGGCAGTGACAAAATGGCCAATCGCTCGTTTCTGCTGGATGACAAAGGGGCGATACGGGCGCGTTATGACAAGATCCACATGTTCGATGTTAAGCTTGGCGGTGCAGAAAACCACAGGGAATCAAATCATTATAATCCTGGCGACAAGGCGGTTTTGGCAACAACCCCGTGGGGTCAACTGGGCATGACGATTTGCTATGATTTGCGCTTCGCCTATTTATACCGCGCCTTGGCTCAGGCCGGTGCCGGGATACTTTCGGTTCCTGCTGCCTTTACAAGGGTCAGTGGGCAGGCCCATTGGCATGTTCTGCTGCGGGCGCGGGCGATTGAAACCGGTTGTTACGTTATCGCCCCGGCCCAGTGCGGTGACCATCCCGGCAACAGGCAGACCTATGGTCATTCGCTGATTGTCGATCCCTGGGGTGAAGTGCTCGCTGATGGTGGCGAGGATACGGGCTACATTATCGCCGACATTGACCTGAGCAAGGTCCATGAAGCGCGCAACAAAATCCCGGCCATGACCCATGACCGGGATGTTGGGCTGATTAAAAGCTAGCTTATTTTTTCAGGGCTTCAATATCCAGCAACAGAGTGACCTCGTCGCCGATGGCGGGCAGGCCATACTTGATGCCGAAATCCGAACGCTTGATCATGCCACGGGCCGACCATGCTGCAATTGGTTTCTTATTGAAGGGATGGATGCCTACTTTCATGACGCGGGCGTCCAGGGTGATAGATTTGGTAACACCGTGTATGGTCAGGTCACCGGTAACTTTGGCAGTGCCATCAGCACCCGGGGCGACACTGGTCGAGACGAAGGTGATCTCGGGGAATTCTCCCACATTAAAGAAGTCCGGGGATTTCAGGTGAGCGTCGCGCTTGGCGTGATTGGTGTTTACGGACCCAGCCTGAATGGTCACGGAAACTTTGCTGGCTGAAGGGTTAGCGGCGTCATATTCAATACTGCCAGCAAGCTCGTCAAAGCGCCCGTGCATGATTGAAAATCCCAGGTGGCTGATCTGGAACCCGGCGTAGTAGTGATTACCTGCTGTGTCCAAGGCATAGGTGTCAGCGGCCTTGGCGGGCAGGATTACTGCGATGCTAAGAAAAGCGCCGACAATAAAAGAAGTTAAGCGGTTCATTTTAGATATCTCCTGAAGTTCTATTGAAAAATTAATAGCCCGATGACGGACCGGATGAAACTGCAAACCATGCAGCTGAAAGGGCAGCGACGGCCGGAACCGTGGCAATAAAGGCAATGAAGACTGGCCGGGTCAGCGCTGTATAGCTGGCCTGCCAGCGATCAAGGAATTGGTCGGCAAACAGGGCCGGAAGCAATAAGACAAGAACCCAGGCCGGTGCCGTGGTGAACAGGGTGATCTGGGTCGCCAGTGCCGCGAGCACCATAATTGGCACAAGACGCGCAACAGCATTCAGGCCGAAGCGGCGTTTCGGCCAGTTGATAATCAGCAGTCCACCAAGGGCCGCACTTAAAGCGCCAGCGTTTTGGGCGATTGAGGCAGATGCCCCCATAAAGGCTAATCCAGCCACGGCAAAGCTTATGACCAGTAAAGGGACTGCTTTGTCTGCACTGTCCTCAGCGTCACGCTCAGATGCAAAAATGGCGATGGCGGTCCCGGCTAAAATCAATCCTATAGACAAGTGATCAAGGGAAGGTTCGGCCACGATCTTGCGCCAGCCAATCCACACGATACCAAAGGCAGCAACGGCCAGTGCCTTCAAACGCCCGCCAAAAAACAGTCCGGAAAAGGCGGCGAGAATAGCGATATAGGCGATTTTTTGACCGGAACTTTTCGGCGGCAGGGGCGGCAGGCCAAGGGCGACCACATAGGCTACCAGGAAACCGGCAAGGACAGCTAGTCCGGCATAGCGCAGCCCGCTTTGTAAGCCGGAAAAGCCAAGTATGGCGGCAACCAAAAGGGCTGTAAAGAATGGAATGGCACCGCTTTGGATGGCTGGATTGGCAAGCAGGTCGTTCATGATTCTTCGTTCACTCAAGATTTTGACATTGTGAGACAGGATTGTGCCAGCAGTGTATTATATAAACAATTTAGCAATTTCGAATATCATTGTTTCCCAATTGGAAATAGTAGTGAGCTTGTCATGGGTTGACCCGTCGTGGTTCCTGCTCACCGTCCTCGCGCTTGCTGGGACCGTCCGGCTTTATGGCGCAGATGCGCTGGATGACCCCTGGTAGGGGGCCTTTTTCGATGATCCCATGTTCATAGGCGATGACGTCCAGTTTGCCCTGGCTAAAGTGTAGAAGTTCACCGCTTTTTAGCAAATGGTCCGGATTCCGGGGCCGGGTGAAGGCTTCATTGCCACGCGCGAAGGTTTCGTAAATGAAGACACCGCCGGGGGTTAGGGCATTGATGAAATAATTAAACAGGGGGCGGTGCAGGTAATTGACGACAATGATGCCATCAAAGCGACGTCCGGCAAGGTCGCCCGGTTTCTCAAAAACCGCTTCGTCTGTTTCCAAATCAGCGCTGATGATGTCACAGTCAGGATTATCGCTTAGATCGGCCACGGCATCTATGGATCGGTCAAGGGCCACCATCTTATAGCCTTGTTCAAGTAAATGACGGCTGTGACGACCAGCGCCACAGGCTAAATCCAGAACGGATCCTCCAGCCTTGATGAGTGGGGTAAAACGCACGACCCACTGGGAAGGTTCGGAAATTTTCAAGTGACGCGCCAAGGCAGAATTTTTGCTGTCGTTTGCCATTTATTAATTGACCATCCTGTAGCATTAAGTATGTCGGTGGAATGTTAGCCAGCTTAAGGTTACTATAATTCTTGGCTTTATCGGGTTAAATGGCTTTAATGGCTAACGGTATTCTTTTAAGGGCGACGAGAAGACATGATTCACTTTCAGCTTAAATGCTCACAAGACCACGAATTCGAGGCTTGGTTCCGTTCCAGCGACTCATTCGCAGACCAGTGCAAGCGTGGTGATGTGGATTGCCCGGTGTGCGGCGATGCCCAAATTTCCAAGGCGCTGATGGCGCCAAGCATCGCAACAGGTGACAGGCCGTCCGGTGAAGCGGCTGAAGTGCGGGCCCAAGAAGTTGCTGAACAGATTTTAAATGCAGCCAGCAAATTACGTGAAGTGGTCGAAGAAAACTTCGAATATGTTGGTGATGACTTTGCCGAGGAAGCCCGCGCCATTCATTATGGTGAAACAGACGAGCGCGATATATACGGCGAGACTACTGAAAAAGAAGCTGAAGAGCTGGATGAAGAGGGCATTGATTTTGCCCGCATCCCAAAACTTAATCGTACTCCCCGCCGTAAGGGCTGACAGCTATATTTCCATTCTCATAATCCCCGTCACGGCATTCTTGCTGGAAGGCGGGATAAAGACCTTGTCGTAGACGACGGCGCTACTTTTTCAGGGCTGAAACCAGATAGTTTACATCAAGATCATCCGACAAGGACCACGTATCCTTGAACGGGTTGTAGACCATGCCAGTGACATCTGTGATGTCGACCCCGTGCGGTCTCAGGCCGCGGGCTAGTTCAGAAGGTTTTACGAACTTTCGCCAGTCGTGGGTTCCTACGGGCAGCCAGCGCATGATGTATTCGGCACCGACTTTTGCCAGCGCGAAGGCTTTCAGGGTACGGTTCATGGTCGACAGCACCATAAGGCCGCCTGGTTTCACCAAAGACGCACTGGCCTTAAGGAAGGCATCCACATCGGCGACGTGTTCAATGACTTCCATGTTCAACACGACATCAAAAGTGCCTTTGGTCATTGTCAGCTCTTCAGGCAACTGGTGTCGGTAATCAATGTCGAGCCCACTTTGTTCGGCGTGCAAACTGGCAATGGCGATGTTTTTCTCTCCAGCGTCAATTCCCGTAACCTTTGCTCCCAATCGCCGCATGGGTTCGCACAAAAGGCCGCCGCCGCAACCGATATCAAGTATTGCCAGGCCGTCGAACGGCTTTGCGCCCTTCGGATCGCGATCATGTTGTTGGCAAATCAGGTCGCGGATATAGCCAATACGCACCGGATTAATCTGGTGTAGGGGCTTGAATTTACCAGCCGGGTCCCACCACGCATCAGCCATGGCAGTAAAGCGTGCGATCTCATCTGCAGATGCGGTTGATGGATTTTCGTTTGTTTCCATGTCTCTTGCTTCATTTTGGCGATTTAGAGTATGTATACGCGCCCGCCGCTCCTGAGCAAGCTCATTAGATGATTATTTCATATTTTTGGCGACTTTATTCGTAGGTTTTTTGATGGCCCGTTTGGTTTTAAAATTTGGTGGTACTTCCGTCGGTGATATTGAACGCATCAAGGCTGTCGCCGTGCGCGTCAAGGCGCAAGTCGATGCGGGTAATGAAATCGCCGTTGTGGTTTCGGCCATGTCCGGTGTGACAAATCGCCTGGTTGGCTATGTTGATGACATTGCCCCCCTTTATGATGCCCGGGAGTATGATGTTGTTGTTTCCTCCGGCGAGCAGATAACCTCAGGCCTGCTTGCCCTTGCTTTGCAGGAATTGGGTGTTTCAGCGCGTTCATGGCAGGGCTGGCAGATCCCGGTTCACACTGATAATGCCCATGGTAAGGCACGTATCCAGTCAATCAGTGGCGAGGATGTGGTCAAAAGTTTACAAGCAGGCGAGGTCGTCGTGGTGCCGGGCTTTCAGGGCATTGGACCTGATGGACGGGTCTCGACCCTGGGTCGGGGCGGCTCTGATACCTCTGCTGTGGCTTTGGCAGCGGCCCTGGAAGCGGATCGTTGTGATATTTATACGGATGTGGAAGGCATATATACGGCTGACCCCCGGATTGTCGCCAAGGCCCATAAGTTAGAAAAAATTACTTACGAAGAAATGCTCGAGATGGCCTCTGTCGGGGCCAAGGTGCTGCAAACCCGCGCCGTCGAGATCGCAATGAAGCACGCCGTGCGCTTGCAAGTGCTATCATCTTTTGCCAATAAACCCGGAACACTAGTTGTTGATGAGGACGAAGTCGTGGAACAGGAATTAGTCAGCGGAATTGCCTACTCTCGTGATGAGGCTAAAATAACCCTTGTTAAGGTTGCCGATAAGCCTGGCGTTGCCGCCCGGATTTTCGGTCCCCTTGCGGATGCCAGCGTCAATGTGGATATGATTGTCCAGAACGTCTCAGACGATGGCAAAGCAACGGACCTTACCTTTACGGTCACCAAAAGTGACCTTGAACGGGCCGTCGATATCTTGAAGCAAAATAAGAATGACCTTGGGTATCAGGATTTGAGCAGTGATCTTAATGTGGTCAAGGTTTCGGTCATTGGCGTCGGCATGCGCTCTCACGCAGGCGTTGCCCAACGTATGTTCAAGTCCCTGGCTGATGAAGGGGTTAACATTCAAGTTATCTCTACATCGGAAATCAAGGTCAGCGTTTTGATTGCGGAAGAATTTACCGAGCGCGCCGTTCGCGCTTTACACACCGTTTATGGGCTGGATGCAGAGTAAGACAATGTCAGGAAAACACATGGAAGAAAAACTTCAAGCCCTGTGGCAGCGTGGATGTGATTTTCTAGGGTCGCGTACGGCCATTCTTGGCGGCGCCATGTCCTGGTTGTCTGATCGCAATCTGGTTGCAGCTATTTCCAATGCCGGAGGATTTGGCGTAATTGCCTGCGGTGCCATGACGCCGGAATTGCTGGCAACGGAAATCGCTGAGACCCAGGCGATGACCGACAAGCCATTTGGTGTCAACCTGATTACCATGCACCCAGATCTTGATGTGCTTATTGATGTTTGCATCAAGGCGGAGGTTACCCACGTGGTTCTGGCCGGTGGCGTGCCCAGTGCCGGGTCCATCGCAAAAATCAAGGAAGCCGGAATCAAAACCATCTGTTTTGCGCCGGCCCTGGCCCTGGCGAAAAGAATGATCAGAAATGGCGCTGACGCACTGGTCATTGAAGGCACCGAAGCTGGTGGCCATATCGGCCCGGTGGCGACCAGTGTTCTGGCTCAGGAAATTCTGCCTCATATTACGGATGTCCCCGTTTTCGTCGCCGGTGGCATCAGCCGTGGTGAGGCTATTGTCTCCTACCTTGAAATGGGTGCTTCGGGCTGTCAGTTGGGAACGCGCTTTGTTTGCGCTCACGAATCCATCGCCCACCCTGATTTCAAAAAATCGTTCATTCGGGCCAATGCCCGTGATGCAGTGCCGACGGTTCAGGTTGACCCAAAATTTCCCGTCATTCCTGTTCGCGCCCTAATCAATGAGGGAACCAAGCGTTTTAGCCAGGCCCAGCGTGACGCTGCAGGCCGTGTTGAAAGAGGCGAGATCGAATTAAAAGATGCCCAGCTTGAAATAGAGCATTTCTGGGCCGGGGCCTTAAAACGTGCGGTCATTGATGGTGACGTGGAAAACGGCTCTATGATGGCGGGGCAAAGCGTCGGCATGGTTAATAGCGAACAGCCGACCCAGGACATTATTAACGAGCTTGTTGATCAGGCCGTCCAAATCCTGGATGCCAGAGGGAGTAAATAATGGGTTGCAGATACCCCCTTTGAGTTGCAGGGGGGTCGTCTGGTCCCTATTTCAACTGGCATGACAGTTCCTCCTTCAACCCTTGTTCCCAGTTCTTCCATGATGCCTGTCTCGCGCCAGCTTTTGGCGCGGGTGCGAGATGTTATGGCTGGCACCGATGCGGCCCAGCAGCGTCTTGATAAAATCGTTTCTGTTATTGCCGCTGATATGGTTGCCGAAGTTTGCTCCGTCTATGTCATTCGTCCTGGCGAAGTGCTGGAGTTATTTGCCACTGAAGGCCTGAAGGCGTCTGCTGTTCACAATACTCGCCTGCGGGTTGGTGAGGGTTTGATCGGTCAGATCGGTGCTCATGCCCGTCCCATCGCTTTGGCGGATGCAGCAAGCCATCCGGACTTTGTCCTGCGTCCGGAAACTGGCGAGGAATTGTATCAATCCCTGATGGGTGTTCCTGTCCTGCGTGGTGGCCGGGTCATTGGTGTTATTACCGTTCAGAACCGGACCCGGCGCAATTACAGTGATGAAGAAATTGAAGTTCTAGAGACCGTCGCCATGGTTCTGGCCGAATTGATCAGTGGCGGTGAACTGATTGACCGTGCCGAACTCATGCCCGCGGATGGCAATGCATTGTTGCCATTGCGAATTGGGGGCACGACGCTCAATCCCGGTCTTGGCGTTGGTGTCGCCGTTTTGCATGCGCCTAAATTTAACGTCACCAAACTGGTCGCAGAAGATGTCGATATGGAGCATGAGCGACTGAAAATGGCCGTATCTGCAATGCATGGCGCCCTTGACGATATGATGGAGCAATCGGATGTGGCTGCGGCCGGCGAACATCGGGAAATTCTTGAATCCTACCGCATGATTGCCGAGGATGCGGGTTGGTTCACCCGTATAAACGAAGCTATTTCCAGTGGTTTGACAGCGGAAGCCGCCGTTCAAAAAATTAACAACGACATCCGGGCCAGGATGAACCAGATCACCGATCCGTATTTGCGTGAAAGGATTCATGATCTGGAAGATTTAAGCACTCGCTTGCTGCAACATCTGGGCGGATCAAATGGGGCAAATGGCTCACTTGTCGGGGATGAAACCATCCGCAATGCCGATAGTGTCATTCTGGTTGCCCGCAACATGGGGCCGGCACAATTGCTCGACTATGATCGATCCAAGCTTGTTGGGCTTGTGCTCGAAGAAGGCTCGGCAACGGCTCATGTATCCATCGTCGCACGGGCGCTGGATATTCCGGTTGTCGGTCAGGCGCGTGATATTCTGGACAAAATTGAAACCGGTGAACCGATCATCGTTGATGGCACCAATGCTCAGGTTTTTATCCGTCCTGGCGAAGAAGTTCGCGAACGCTTTAGAAACAGTGCCCGTGTTCGTGCAGAACGCAAAGCCGCCTATTCCCAACTTCGTGATCTGGAAAGCATCACCAAAGATGGTGTCCCCATTAGTCTCAATATCAACGCTGGCTTGTTGATTGATATGCCGCACTTGTCTGATATGGGGGCAGATGGTGTTGGTCTGTATCGCACGGAAGTGCCATTCATGGTGCGCTCGGATTTTCCCGACGTAGATGATCAACGTGAAATTTATACCAAGGTCTTTGAACAATCTGATGGCAAACCTGTGATCTTTCGTACCCTTGATGTGGGGGGCGATAAAATTCTGCCTTATTGGAGAGCTCAGGATGAGGAAAACCCGGCCATGGGTTGGCGGGCGATTCGGGTATCCCTTGACCGCCCTATGATGCTGCGCCAGCAGTTGCGGGCCTTAATTCAGTCGGCGGCCGGTCGTGACCTTTACGTTATGTTCCCCATGATTGCCGAAGTTCCGGAATTTGATCAGGCGCGCTCCTTACTGGAAAGAGAGCTAAAACGTGAGACGGAACGTGGCAGCGATGTGCCTAAAAGCGTCAGGGCCGGGGTTATGTTGGAAGTGCCTTCCTTGCTGTTCCAGTTGCCTGCCTTACTGGAACGGGTTGATTTTGTTTCTGTCGGCAGTAACGATTTATGCCAGTTCGTGTTTGCCACTGATCGTGGGAACCCTCGATTGTCCAAACGCTATGACATGCTCTCTCCACCGGTTCTCTCCCTACTTCGTGATGTTGTCGTTCATTGTGACAAAGCCGGTGTTGATTTAAGTCTTTGTGGCGAGATGGCGGCTGATCCCCTGGATGCTATGGCCTTGATCGGAGTCGGCTTTCGCAGCATCTCCGTACAGCCAAATGCCGTTGGCCCGGTCAAGGCGATGATCAGAAGTTTGGATGTGGAACCCCTTGGACAATATGTGGAAACTCTCTACGACTTGTCCCAGCACAGTCTGCGCGGAAATTTACGCGCCTTTGCCAAGGATCATGGGGTGAAGGTTTAGTCCTTGAAAGTTCTCATTAATTAGTCAGAATAGCACTTAGTTAGGGCTGGGCATCCAACATTCTTTCTGTTTCCAGCGCCAAGATACTTGAAAGCTGGATATCAGCTTTCATTGGGAAATGGAAATGGCCTCGCAGGATCAAAATACTGAAGACTCACAAAGCGAAAATGTGAATTCAAACAATGTTGGCGCATTGTTGCAGGCTTCACGTTTAAGGCTGGGCGATGACCTGCGCTATGTCGCCGAAACCCTTCATATCCGCTTTATCTACCTGGAAGCCATTGAGGCTGGCCGCTATGATGACTTGCCGGGCGTTGCCTATGCTATTGGATTCATCCGGTCTTATGCAGACTATCTGGGTCTGGACAGTGAAGAGGTCGTGCGCCGCTATAAAGTTGAAAGTGCGTCACAGTCTGGGACCACTGAACTTGTGTTCCCTGTGCCGATTCCAGAGTCCAGCGTTCCGGGAGGGGCTATTGTCCTCGTCGGTGTTATTGTCGCCCTTTTGGTCTATGGCGGTTGGTATGCGAGCACAACCAAGGACGGTCTTCTGGGCGGACTGGTCTCGCCTGTACCAGAACGTCTAAGTGAAAATGAACAAGTTTCTGAACCCGCAGCAATGCCGGAACCGGTTGTCGTCGAACAGGATAAAGGCCCGGTGGCTGAAGTTGTGCAGAGCGTCACGCCGGCCACACAAGAAGTCGTCGAGGCTGCGCCAAATGTGGCCCCGGTTGACGTCAAACCTGCCCCCGTGGTTGAGGCTGCTGAAAAAATAGTCGACAAGCCAGTTATGGAAGTTCCTGTGCAAGCCCCGGTTCAGGCCATCGCTGAAGTGAAGCCGACGCCTGAAAAGGTCGAACAAGAGGCTGTGACGACACCAGAGGTCAAACCGGTAGTGGTCGAAGAGCCTGCACCAAAACCTGTGGCGGAACCGGAACCAACGCCTGAACCTGAAGCCCCTGCACAAGTAGCAAGCCTCCCGGAAGCTGAAGTTGTCGAGGATGAAGGTTCTGATCCCGTCGATCTGCCAACCGAGACTCCTGTCGAGAGCGAGGTCGTGCCGGAAAACAAAATTTATGGAGTTGAAAACGAGGATTCAAGGATACTCGTAAAAGCCCGCAGGAATAGCTGGATTCAGGTTCGTGACAATAATGCCCAGAAACTGTTATTGACCCGATTGCTTAAGGCTGGAGATAGTTATCGGGTGCCAAACCAACCAGACCTTGTCTTGCTAACGGGCAATGCGGGAGCACTGGAAATTCTGGTAGATGGTAGTTCCGTGCCGGACCTTGGCCCGCCTGGTACGATCAGGAAAAACGTTACCCTGGACCCGGACAAGTTACGTCAGGGAACAGCGGCCCAATAGACTAATCACACGAGGACTTAAGACGTGTCCAACGCTCAACATTCGACGAGACGCCACAGCGTTGCAGTTGATATTGGCCCTGTCAGGGTCGGTGGTAATGCTCCTATTGTCGTGCAGTCCATGACCAATACGGATACAGCCGATATTGATGCTTCCGTCGCCCAGGTTGCGGCTCTCGCCCGGGCTGGGTCCGAGATGGTGCGTCTGACTGTTGATAAGGACGAGGCAGCAAAGGCGATCCCTCATATTCGTGACAAGTTGGCCGCCCAGGGGGTCTCGGTCCCTTTGATTGGGGACTTCCATTATATCGGTCATAAGCTGCTGGAAGATAATCCGGCTTGCGCGCAGGCATTATCCAAATACCGTATTAATCCAGGCAATGTGGGCTTTAAAGCCAAGAAAGACAGGCAGTTTTCATCCATGATTGAAACGGCCCTTGAGGTTGATCGCCCGGTCAGGATCGGGGTCAACTGGGGCTCTATGGATCAGGATCTGGTGGCCAGCCTGATGGATGAAAATCACAAACTTGCAGAGCCTCTTGAGGCAATCCATGTTACCCGCGAAGCCTTGGTGCGTTCTGCCCTGGATAGCGCCCAGCGCGCCCGTGAACTGGGTATGGACGCGGATAAAATTATCCTGTCGTGCAAGGTTAGTGGCGTACAGGACCTGATTGCGGTCTACAGGGAGCTGGCGCAACGTTGTGACTACGCCTTGCATCTGGGGCTGACAGAGGCCGGCATGGGCTCAAAAGGCATCGTTGCTTCCAGCACTGCCATGGGAGTGCTGTTGCAAGAGGGCATTGGCGACACTGTCCGCGTTTCCTTGACCCCTGAGCCGGGCGGGGACAGAACCCAGGAAGTTATTGTTGCCCAGGAATTACTGCAAACCATGGGCTTGCGCGCGTTTACTCCCCTGGTTACGGCGTGTCCCGGCTGTGGACGCACCACAAGTACAGTATTTCAGGATCTGGCCCAAAAAATTCAAACCCACGTTCGCGCCTCAATGCTTGAATGGCACGATAAATATGATGGGGCCGAAAACCTGAGCCTTGCCGTCATGGGCTGTATCGTAAATGGTCCCGGTGAAAGTAAACATGCTGACATCGGTATTAGTCTGCCTGGCACGGGCGAAGAGCCATCTGCGCCAGTGTTCATTGATGGTAAAAAAGAAATGACTTTGCGTGGGCCCCATATTGCGGAAGAATTCAAGAAAATCATCGACGATTACGTCGCAACTCGCTACAAGCCCAAAAGCGGTAAATAAGACAATATTTAAGAGGTTTAGATGTCCACGTTGCAGCCGGTACGCGGCACGCATGATCTGTTAGCTGAAGAAACCTTACGTCAGCGCAAGGTGATCGATACCGTGCGCGATGTTTCCGCTTGTTATGGCTTTGATGAAATAGAGACACCAATTTTTGAGCGGACCGAGGTTTTCGCCCGTACGCTGGGCGATACGTCAGACATTGTCACAAAGGAAATGTATACCTTCGAAGACAAAAGCGGCGAGATGCTGACCCTTAGGCCGGAGAATACGGCCGGTGTGGCACGGGCTTTTATTTCCGGTGGTCTAGCCCAATCATTGCCTCTGAAATTTACCTATCAAGGGTCCATGTTTCGTTATGAGCGACCACAGAAAGGTCGTTTGCGCCAGTTCCACCAGACCGGTGCTGAAATCCTCGGGGTGGAAGGGCCGTTGGCTGATATTGAGATCATCGCCCTTGGCTCCCACTATCTGGAGGCCCTTGGTGTTCGCGATAAGACTGTGCTTGAATTAAACAGTCTTGGCGACACGGAAAGCCGGGCTGCTTACCGGGACAAGCTGGTTGACTACTTCAAGGGACATTTAGACAAGCTGTCGAAGGACAGTTGCGACCGTCTTGAACGCAACCCCTTGCGTATTCTTGATTCCAAAGATGAAGGCGATCGGGAAATTGTTGAAAATGCCCCGATGATCGCCGACAGCTTCAACGATCATTCCCGAGATTTCTTCGAGGCCGTCAAGAATGGCCTTGATGTGGCTGGTGTTGAGTACACCATCAACCCGCGCCTTGTTCGCGGCCTTGATTACTATTGTCATACGGCTTTTGAATTTACCACGACCGAATTGGGCGCCCAGGGTGCGCTGGTGGCGGGTGGGCGTTATGATGGTTTGATCAAGCAAATGGGCGGTCCGCAAACCCCCGGCGTTGGTTGGGCAGCGGGCATTGAACGCCTGGCCATGATGATCGATGACCCGGAAGGTCGCCTCCGTCCCATAGCTATGGTTCCTTTGGGGGAAGAAGCCCAGACCAAGGCTCTGGTCCTTACTCAACAGCTTCGCCATAGTGGATTTTGTGTGGAATTGGGCTATTCTGGTAATATGAAAAAACGCATGAAGCGTGCAAATAACGTCAATGCAATCGCCGCCGTTATCCTTGGTGAAGATGAATTGGCCAAGGGTGTGGCAACCGTAAGAAATATGGAAACCGGTGATCAGATAGAGGTGCCGTTGGCTTCTTTGGAGGAGCACCTGGCCAGCTATTGTTAGCGATGCCATGGTAGAGAATTCCAATTCCCTCAGCTTCTTGCCCGGCCGTGTCCTTGTTATCGGGGCTAATCACCGATCCAGTTCGATGATCCTGCGTGACCGCCTGTTCGTGGAAGAAGAGGCTGAACCCCTTATCCTTGAACGCCTTAAAGAGGCCGGAATAAATCAAGCCCTTATCCTGTCGACCTGTGATCGGGTCGAGGTTCAGGCCTTTTGCGAGGATGATTCCATTGATGGGGATGAGTTGGTGCACCGGATTACTAAAATCCTGGCTCATCACGGCGAGCTGGAAGCGTCGGAACTGGATGGCCAAATCTATGTCCACTGGGCTGAGCAGGCGGTGCGTCAAATTTTCGCCGTAACGTCTTCCTTGGACAGTTTGATTATTGGTGAGCCGCAAGTATTGGGGCAAGTCAAGGCCAGCCATCGCATCGCCAAGACGGCGGGGATGACATCAAGTAGTCTGGAATCGATCCTTCAGGCAGCCTATGCAACGGCTAAAAGGGTACGACATGAAACCGCCATTGGTGAACGTCCGGTTTCCATCGCGGCTGCGGCGACCCAACTGGCCGGTGATCTGCACGGTGATCTGAGTAACTGTTCTGTCTTGCTGGTCGGTGGCGGGGAAATGGGCGAACTCATCGCTTCAGATATGCTCTCAACAGGCTTGGGCAAGCTTGTCACCATACATCCGTCAGAGCGCAGGGCCGAAGAATCTGCCAAGCGCCTGGATTGTCATACGGGCACTTTCGAGGATATGCCCCGTCTTTTGATAGAAGCTGATATCGTCCTGGCATCCCTTGGTCGGCGGCGCTACGCGATCAGTGCGGACATTGTTGACAGTGCCATTGCGGCGCGCCGTCACAAGCCGGTGTTCCTGATTGATACGGCCATTCCCGGTGATATTGATCCCTTGGTTGAGCGTATTGAAGACGCCTTCCTGTACAGCATGGATGACCTGGAACGGGTTGCCATGGAAGGCAGGGCGGGACGGGAAAATGAGTCTGGCGCCGCCTGGAAAATCGTCGATGGAGAGGTCGATGCTTTCCTTCGTGGTCATGCGGAGCGCACGGCGGTTCCAGCACTTAACCGCTTGCGCTCTCATTTTGATGCCATGCGTGAGCAGGCTCTTGCGGATGGTGGCAGCGATTCTGAGAAAGTAACCCGGCTTTTGATTAACAGATTACTGCATGCGCCATCCGAAGCCCTGCGCGAGTTGGCCGCCGACACCGAAGACTGGCGCGACATGGAAAATGACATAAACCGTTTGTTTGGTCTTGATGATGATGAAAAAAGCTAGGGAGTGCCGAGCGTGAGTCTGGACGAGAATTTACAACGGGTCGTTGCCCGCCATGAGGAACTGGAAGAACTGATGGCGGCGCCGGACGCGGCATCATCCGGCGATTTTGTCGACATGTCTAAGGAATATGCGGAGCTAAGCCCGATCGTTGAAGGCATTGCGGCGCTAAATTTGGCCAAGGCTGAGGCTGCTAATCTGGCCGGTATGGTGGCTGACCCTGAAACAGATGCGGAAATGCGCGAACTGGCCGAAGAAGAGTTTCAGGAATTGAAGGAAAGCATTCCACTATTGGAAAAACAGGTTCAGGTCCTGTTGCTGCCAAAAGACGAAGCCGATGAAAAGAACGCCATTCTTGAAGTGCGCGCCGGGACCGGCGGCGATGAAGCGGCACTGTTTGCGGCTGATCTGTTTCGTATGTACCAGCGTTATTCCGAAAACCATGGCTGGAAGTTCGAAATTATGGAGATGAGCGAAACTGGTATTGGTGGCTGTAAGGAAGCCATTGCATCGGTCGTTGGCCGCGGCGTTTTTGCCCGCCTGAAGTTTGAATCTGGCGTTCACCGCGTCCAGCGTATCCCGACCACCGAATCGGGGGGGCGTATTCATACTTCGGCTGCCACCGTCGCGGTAATGCCTGAAGCAGAGGAAGTGGATGTTCAAATTGACGAGAAAGACCTGCGCGTAGATGTCTTTCGGGCCAGTGGCCCGGGTGGGCAGTCGGTCAATACAACTGACAGCGCTATCCGAATAACCCACCTGCCTACAGGTATTGTCGTTTCCCAGCAGGATGAAAAATCCCAACACAAGAATAAAGCCAAGGCCATGCGGGTTTTGCGGGCCAGGCTCTATGAACATCAACGCCAGCAGGTTGATGCGGAGCGTGCAGCCGCACGCAAAAGCCAGGTTGGTTCCGGCGATCGATCTGAGCGCATCCGTACCTATAATTTCCCGCAAGGGCGTGTCACCGATCACCGTATTAATCTTACCCTGCACAAACTTGACAGGATCATGGACGGCGATTTGGACGAGGCTATTGATGCCCTGATTTCAGAAGATCAGGCAAGCCTGCTCGCGGAAATTTCGTGACTACCGTTGGTCAAGCACTGGAAGAATCCGTCCAGACCTTACGGCGTTCTGAAATAGACGAGGCGCATCTCGATGCTCGCCTGATTGTCGCCCACGGGCTAAACATGACGACGCAACAGGTATTTGGCTATCCTGAGAAACAATTGGAAGATGGTGATCTGGAGCGGATCAGAAAGCTCATCGCCAGAAGGTCTCAGCATGAACCAGTGGCGCTGATTACAGGCGAGAAAGAATTCTGGAGTTTGCTTTTTAAGGTTTCTGCGGCGACGCTTATTCCTAGACCGGATTCAGAAACATTAATTGAGACTGTCCTTGCTGCCCAGCCAGATAAGAAGGCGTCCTTGCGAATCCTCGATTTGGGGACGGGTTCAGGTTGCCTGCTGCTGGCCTTGTTGCATGAATATGAGAATGCTACGGGGGTTGGCATTGATTTCAGCGAAGATGCCCTGAAGGTTGCCAGGTTTAATGGTGAAAACCTTGGCCTTGGCGGGCGGGCAGATTTCACCCAGGCAAATTGGAATAACCCTATTCCCGGTTGCGCAGGCTTTGATGTTATTATTAGTAACCCCCCTTATGTGGCGGAAAATGACAGAGGGACCCTTGCACCTGATGTTGTTGAGTATGAGCCTGACAGCGCCCTGTTTGCGGGCCACGATGGTCTTAGGGAATATAAAACCATTATTGCCTTGCTGGTTGATTTAACAACGGTGACGGGTAACGTCTTTTTTGAAGTGGGTATAAATCAGGCAGATGCTGTTGCTGGAATGCTGGAAAAGGCGGGTTTAAGGGATATTTCCATCCATCCTGACCTAACTGGTATCGGACGCTGTGTGGCTGCCAAGATGTAACGCTAGATGTTTTTTTTAAAATAACTATTGGAATATGGGGCTATCCCGACTAGTTTTGTTCTCAAGAGCGGTCTGCGAGAAGACTGCAAGGAGCCAGACGCAAGGGCGTCTTATAAAAAGCTCTATTCCTTCATGTAAATACCGGTCCATTTGACGTTTTGATTATTTGGACTTGGGTTGAGCGGACCGCAAATGCGGATTGCTTAAAAACGTAGTTGGAACTTATTCAGAAACACTTATAGGCAGTTGCGGGCCATTAGCGGAGCGCCCGCTTGTAATAGAGATACAGAATTCATGAAAAATGCGTCAAATCCCCGCAGGGGTCGTGGTCGTAACAGCGGCAAACGTAATCAAAATTCCAGGGGCAGAAATTTTGACAGCGGGGGCAATGATGTAAAAGTTCGTGGTTCAGCCCAGCAGGTCCTTGATAAATACCTGACACTTGCTCGCGATGCCTCTATGGCAGGGGACAGAATAGCTGCAGAAGGCTTCTTCCAGCACGCAGAACACTATTTCCGTGTTCTCAACCCGGAAGGTGGAAAGCCCGGCAATCAGAAAGACCGTAATCGTCACAATAATGACTCTAACAAGGGGCAGGCTCAACCACAGCCCCAGTCTCCCTCAGATGATGTTCAGAGCGTGCCGCTGGAAGCAGGTGTAACGCCGATCGAACAGGTTGAGGATACGACCGGGCAAGCATCTGGCGAAGCAGTCGTGACGGAAGCAGAGGTTGTTGAAGAAAAGCCTCGCCGTCGCGTTCGTCCCCGTAGGGACAAAACCGCAGACACCGCAGATGAAGATAAAAAAGCTTCAGAAACTGCCGCCTGACACAAATAGATGGCGTCTCTATAACTTCTTTAAACTTGCAACAAAACGTGAGTAAATTTCGCTCAATGCTTTATTCAGGGCAATGACAGCGTCGTCAACACTTTGGGACTGTGCCCCAACTTCGACCCGGTAATTGGCCAAGTGCACGATTTCACCATTTTTCTCATTCTGTAGCCCTAGTTCAAGTTCTGCGATGGCGCTTGGTTTGGATCCGACGACTTTTTCCAATCGTTTGATTTTGGCCATTAGGCGGTAATCAGGACGGGTCCGCATTTCCGGGGAGACGATCATTGTCGCCACGTTGGCACCACGAAGGAAATCAATTAGCTGATCTCGTAACATGATGATCGGCGGCTCTGTCCAGAAATGGTAGTGGTATTCCATAAGTTGCTGTTGGTTACCCCTGTCGGAGTAGACGATAGGTCTGCCTGCGGTCAGACCGTCGGCAACGAATCTTTCAATCTCGATGGTGCCCTTGAATATGACTTCTTGTTTAGTCTGCTGTGGGGCTGCGACATCAAGGCGGTAATAATGATCCTTCGGCAGTTCAGGTTGAGCGCACGCACCAAGGCTGATGCTTACTAATAGAATGAGGCCTTTAAGGTTATTGTTTATTTTCATTTTATCTCCCCTTATCTGCTCGTGGCTTCATCGCGTGGTGGGGTGCCGCCCAGAAGCAATCCTGGATTTTGCCTGATTTGGCGACTGAATTCATACATATTTCGTGATGTCGCTTCCATATTCTGGGTTAACGCATCAATGTGACGCGCCAGCGAGTCGGTGACGTAGCGAACATCGACAATTGAATCATCAATATTGTTTTTGTTGCCTGTTACGACGCTATTCAAATCTTTTATCAAGCCATCCAGATTGCCGGACAATTCCGTAAAGTTGGCCGCCGCTGTATCCATGTTTGAGATTAGGCTTTCTATTTGCGTGCGGTTTTTTTCTGTCAATAAGGAACTCAGCTCTTCTGAGCTCTTGGCAATTCTTGATGTAATGACTTCAATATCATCGGCAATTGTAGGAACGCGGGCACTTAAGTCTTTTGTCAGGACCGCTAGTTCGGAAACCAATGTGTTTCCATCACCCTTTAAAAGGTCGCCGATGTTATTGGATGTTGTCGTCAAGGATTTCAACAGGGGACTGAGATTGCTGAGCAGCGGGCGGATATCCTGTTCAGCGAGCGTGCTGATTTGATCGGCGACAGAAGAAACCACGGCAAAGACATTGGCGGCTTCCAGCCCTTTGACCTGGGAACCAGCATCCAAAGGCTCTTCACTTGTCCCGGCCTTGATGCTCAGGGTGATTGCAGACAACAGCCCCGGTGCGGCAATTTTGGCGACACTGTCCTTGGGGATTCCCCAGTTTTCTTCGACGGTGAAGTCAACGCGGAAGCTCATTGCAGCGCCATCAGCGACAGGTGTTACTTCTTCGACCTGCCCAATGGGATACCCTTCGTAGAGAACCTGGGTACCAAATTTAACGCCCGTAACGTTTTTATATATAGCGTAATAACTGTCCGTTGCGCCGGTGCGTCCGGTTAGCATGGCTATGGAGAAAATCAGTCCAAACACCATTGCCAGGACAAAGCTGCCAACGATCACGTAATTTAGTTTATTGTTCCTCATAAGGTCGCGTCTCCCCCAATTTCTTCTTCTCCGGTAAGTCGACGCAGGTACTCGTCCGGGTCGATGGTGTCATCTTCTGGTCTGCGGTTTAGAAGGTTTTGAATGCGTTCACTCTTATTGTTGCGTAATTCATCCACCGTACCAATAAAAAGAATGTGTCCACGGTCAAGCACCGTCACCCTGTCGGCAATCTTGAAGACACTTTCAAGTTCATGGGTAACAACGACCACTGTCATTTGCAAAGCGTCGCGAAGCTTTAAAATGAGATCATCAAGGGCGGAGGCAACGACCGGGTCAAGGCCAGCCGACGGCTCGTCACAAAACAACAACTTGGGATCCATGATCACGGCGCGGGCAAAAGCGGCGCGTTTGATCATGCCGCCGGAAAGCTCGGCGGGCATGAGATCCTCAAAGCCGGCCAGATCAACGACTTCCAATTTCATTCGGGCCATGATTTCCATGGTCAGCATGTCCAGTTCGGCATGCTCGTACAGGGGCAGCATGATGTTTTCGCCGACGGTCATGGAACTGAACAAGGCGCCGCCCTGAAAAGCGACGCCGATCTTCTTGCGAAGTTCAAACATTTCCTGCTGGTTCAGCTTGTCAATATCCTGATCAAGAAGTTTGATGGAGCCTGAAGTTTGATGTTCCAGCGCCATCATGTAGCGCAACAAGGTACTTTTGCCAGAACCACTGCCCCCCATGATGACCATGATCTCACCTTCGGTGACGTTCATGGAAACACCATCGAGAATCTTACGGGTCCCATAATGGGTGACCAGATCCTCAACCTCGATAACTGTTTTTGCTTCTTCGCTCATTATTTACCTCGTTGCCATGAAGGCAAAAAGCATGTCGGTAACGATGATGGCGCTGATTGCCTGGACCACGGCGCGGGTCGTTACTTTGCCGACACCTTCCGCCCCACCTGTAACCGAGGCCCCATTGATAACACCGATAAGCGCGATCAAAACTGCGAACAGGGCGCTTTTGCCGACACCATGCATGACGTCGCCAACTGTCAAGATATCAATCACCTGTTCCGAATAGGCGGCCAGGGAAATGCCCAAGTCTGCATTGATGTAGAGTCCGGCACATAACATGCCGACCATCATGTTGAATATGGTCAGTGCGGGGACCATCACCAGCATGGCTAACAGGGCCGGGACGACAAGAAAACGGACCGGGTTGATCCCCATAACTTTCAAGGCGTCTATTTCCTGTGATATTTTCATGGTGCCCAGGCGCGCGGCCAAAGCTGAACCGGACCGCCCGGCGACCAGAATACCCGTAATCAGGGGCGCAAATTCACGGACCACGGAGAAGGCAACGCCGTAGGTGACTTGGGATTCGGCACCAAAAATTCGTAACATGTAGATACTTTGCATGGCCATCATAGCGCCAATGGTTCCGGCCATCATGCCAATAAGCGGGATGGCGTTGATGCCAATTTCCTTCATTTGCATGACAACCGCATCAAAGCGCACCGGCTGTTTCAAGCGCGGGCCGGCAAACAACCAGTAGAAGCTTTCAAGAAGCAAGAACCCACCATTACCAATTTCCTCGACGCCCGAAATTGTCTGGCGACCGATTCTTTCGGCGTAGTTTGTTATTCCTTCGCGGGCATCCTTGACGGTCATGTTTTTTTAACCCGCTTGTCCAACGGCATCATCAATGGTGTCGCAAATGGTGAAAACTTTATCCAGGCGCGCCAGTTCCAGCACCCTCAAGGCGGCCTCACTGACAGAAACAAGGAACAAATCGCTGCCCCCCTTGCGCGCTGTTTGCAAAGATTCGACCAAAGAGGCAATGCCCGAACTGTCGATGTAATTCACTTTCGACAAATCAACCAGAACCGGCATCTTTCGGGCGACACATTCGAGCAGGATTTTCCTGGCATCCGGCGAGGATTGTAAATCAACATCGCCTGAAAAACCGACGATAACGGCACCGTCGCGTTCCGTTATTTCATGTTCCATATTGTGGTCTCTTTTTTTCTATTCAATTCTTCTTACCATTCTTAGCAGGTTTCCAACACCGTCAGGTGGTGCAATGAAGTCAATCTGATCCATTACTTCATTAATAAAGTGGGTGCCCAGCCCGCCCGGGCGAAGATCATCTAGATCCCGTGGCTTGATTTTTGAAACATCAACAGGTGCTGCAAAATCTTGAAGTGACAGGACCATGTTATCGCCATCACGGCCAATATCAAGAATGACCTGACCGTCCGGCGCGCCCTTATAGGCGTGACGAATGACATTTTGGCACGCTTCATCGACGGCGGTGACGATATCACGCGCAATATTTTCAGAGCAGCCGCATAGCATTGCCGTATCGAAAACCGCACTGCGCACGAGTTTCAAGCGGTCCGGCTGGGATGGGAAATTCAAATGGAACACGGTTTCCATCTTGCCCTCGAGGGGCTGATCCGCAGCCTCGTTCCTTTGCACTTTATTGGGACCATCGTCAATTGACAGCAGAGTGAGGTCATCGCGAAGGGCAACGTTTTCCCGGTTGATGCACTCAATGACCGTGGCTAATCGGACCGTTGCCGGATCGGAAGCCTTATCGACGAGAATTTTCTTCAGGCCGTCAGATTCCAACTCGCTACCATCCTCCAGATAGCCTTCGGTAACGCCATCGGTGAAGATATAAAGGGTGCCGCCGTTCAGGTTGAACTCAATTTCCGGAATGTCACCATTACCTGATAAAATGGGCGATATACCCAAGGGCGGTGCTTCCGCCTGTAATTCCTCAAAGTTACCATCACCGGAATAAACAAGAGGCGGCTCATGCCCCGCATTGGCCATTCTGACGATCCCGGTTTTTGGGTCATAGATGCCGCCAGCCATCGTCACGAACATGCCGCGGGTCACTGTTTCACATATTTCATCATTGATCAGGGAAAGCAGCCGGCCCGGGTGGTGAATGGTTTTTCCCAGGCAACGGAACAGGCTGGCAGTTTTGGCCATCAGCAAGGCCGCATTCATGCCTTTGCCGGAAACATCCCCAAGATTAAAACAAATACGTCCATCATCAAGGGGGAAAAAGTCATAGAAATCGCCGGATACGGTCCGCGCCGGGCAGTTAACGCCGTGCACCGGGTAATCGTCGTCGCTTTCATCAGGTAGCAGGCTGCGTTGAATTTCCGCGGCCAGTTCAAGTTCGCGACGGACTCTTTCTTGTTCAACCAGGGCCTCTGCCATGCGGGCATTCTTGATGGACAAAGCGGCCGATGAGCTAAGCGAGCGCAGCAAGTGCAGGTCATGTTCATCAAACAGACCGTCGCCAGTGCGCTTGTTGACCAGTTCGATGGCGCCGATTTTCTCTTCTTTGACGCTCATGGGCGCGCACAAAATGGATTTGGTGGTAAAGCCCGTTTGGGCATCTACGGCATTTTGGAAATTAGGGTCCTTTGACACGTCGCGGACGATTTCACCAACATCGTTTTGAACGCAACGACCGACGATGCCTTCGTCACTGTCCAAAACCAGTCCGGTTATTTCTGTCGCTCCGGAGCAAGCCGTACAAGTCAGTTTTTCGCCATTTTTATCGAGCAGAAAAAGGGCCCCGCCTGCGGCCCCGACATAATCAGTGATCCGTTCCAGGCCGTGCAGAAGTGTTTCGTCAATATCGAGCGAGGTCGCAAAGTCCTGACCCATGGAAGAAAGTAATTCCAGATGGCCTGAAATGCGCTCGTCTTCCTGGATATCCAGTGTCGTTTGAGCTGCTGCCTTTTTCATGCCGACACTATGCAATTATTTGCGTTATCGGGCAAACGATTGAGAACAAAAGATTCTTTTAATTCCGAATTCGCACCTTGACGTAAGAACCGGGGGCATCTTCCAGTGCCTTCAATTTCCCGCTGCCAGGCTTTCGCGCCGCAACTTCTTTGCCGCCGGCATATTTTTTTAACCACTTATCCCAATCCGGCCACCAGGAACCTTGGTGCTGTTTCGAGGCCTCTAGCCAGATATCGGGATTTTTCGGGGTTTTGGCATTGGTCCAGTAGCAGTATTTATCCTTGGCCGGTGGATTGACGACCCCGGCGATATGTCCGGACGCTGAAAGCACGAAGCGTTTTGGGCCGCTATACAATCCCGTGGATGCATAGGTCGATTGCCAAGGTGCGATATGGTCATCCCGGGTCGACAGAATGTATGTCGGCGTTTTAATCTTTCCAAGATCAATGGGCTCACCACCTAATGAAATTGCCCCTGGTTCGACCAGTTTGTTTTTCAAGTACATGTTGCGTAAATAATAACTGTGCATCATCACCGGCATCCGCGTTGAATCCGAATTCCAATACAGCAGGTCAAATGGTAAAGGGCGGCGTCCCATCAGATAGTTGTTAACGACGAACGACCAGATCAGGTCGTTATCTCGCATCATGTTAAAGACTGTCGACATGTGGGAACCTTCAAGGTAGCCCTTTTGTTTCATGTGCTCTTCCATCAGGTCCAGTTGCTCTTCATCAATGAAGACACCCAGTTCGCCCGGATCAGAGAAATCAATCATGGTGGTCAGGAAGGTTGCAGATTTAACCCGGTTGTCTTTCTTGGCCGCCATATAGGCCAGGGTGCAGGCCGTCAGCGTGCCACCAATGCAGTAGCCAACAATATTGGTTTTCTTTTGGCCGCAGGCTTTCTCCATGGCATCGAGCGCAGCAAGTGGTCCTTTTAACATGTAATCATCAAAGGACTTGTCGGATAATTCTTCGCCCGGATTTACCCAGGAGATAACAAATACTGTGTTCCCCTGATCGACAGCCCATTTAATGAATGAGTTCTTTGGCTGCAGATCCAGCACATAGAACTTGTTTATCCAGGGCGGAACAATCAGCAGGGGTGTGGCGCGGACTTTTTTTGTGCTTGGCTCGTACTGGATAAGCTGCATCAGCTCATTTTCAAAGATCACCTTGCCCGGTGTGGTCGCGACATTTTCGCCCAGGGTGAAGGCTTCTTCGTCAGTCATGGAGATGCGTAGCTCACCTTTACCCTTTTCAAGGTCGCCAAGCAGGTTCTCCATCCCGTCAAGCAGATTTTCACCGCCACTTTTGGTCGTTTCACGCAATACCACCGGATTGGTTGCGATAAAATTACTGGGTGACATGGCATCAATATATTGGCGCGTGTAGAACTGGACCTTTTGGGCCGTTTTCTCATCCATACCATCCACATCATGCACAGTTTGTTGCATCCAGTCAGACGTCAATAGATAGGATTGCTTGATGAAATCGAAGACCAGTTCATCGCTCCAGGCTTCATCTTTGAAACGCCGGTCGCCGGTTTTCGGCTCGGCGACAGCTTCAACCTTTTCGCCGTTCATGCGTTTTGCGGTGACTTGCCATAATTCAGCATAGTCTTTCCAATACTTGGCCTGGGTTTCAACCAGTTTTGCCGGATCGGACATCATCTGTTGGCCAAGTTCCATGAAAGCCTTGGAAATAACCATTGGATCGGGAACCTGAAAACCATCGTTGTTATGACTTCGTTCAATAAAAGCCTGGGCAATACGTTGCCCGCGTTCGGCAAATTCCTGCATTGAGCGGGACAGTTTCTCTGGATCAATAGTCGGTGGCGTTTTTTCAGTTTTGGAATTCATGATTAATGCCTCGACATCATTTTATTAGATAAGTCCAGATCATAATAAGTCCAGATCACATAATGTAATATGTGCAAGTGTACCAAAAGGCTTAATAACTTTAGGGCTTTTGCCAGCAGTTATAGATAATATATGGCTTTATCAGTATTTTGCCTGCGACAAAAACCCTTTTCATTGGCAAATTCCCATGATAGTTAGTCAGTTGTTAGCTATGATATATACTCTGTATCGCTAACTTTCATCGGGTTTGGCATAACTTTAAGAACAACACTTCATAACAATAGCTAGACTTATAATTCAAGGGATCAATCGGATAGTTCGGATGGGGTTCATGTTCAAGAAACTCAATGTGTTTGCATCACTGGGTATGTTTGTGGTTCTCGGCGCTATGCAAAGTGCTTTCGCAAATCAACCAGAACCATGGCAAATGGGCTTCCAGCCTGCAGCCACGCCTGTCATGGAAAAAATTCAAGAATTTCATGATCTGCTATTATATATAATTGTTGCTATTACCATTTTCGTTCTGGCCCTGCTTGTTTATGTGAGCGTGCGCTTCAACGAAAAGGCCAATCCGGTCCCCTCTAAGACCACTCACAACACCTGGCTGGAAGTGGCTTGGACCGTTATTCCCATTGTCATTTTGGTTGTTATTTCGGTGCCCTCCTTGAAGCTTTTATACTTTATGGACAAGACCCATAATCCAGAAATGACCCTGAAAGTGACAGGCCATCAGTGGTATTGGTCGTACGAATATCCTGATGATGGCGGTTTCGCATTCGACAGCTTTATGGTTGACGAGGAGGATCTTGAAGAGGGTCAGCCACGCTTGTTGAGCGTCGATGAGGAAGTGGTTCTGCCGATCAATACGGACATCCGCATCCTGGTTACATCCGACGATGTGATTCATAATTGGGCCGTTCCGTCGTTTGGTATCAAGATCGACACGGTGCCCGGACGAACCAACGAAACTTGGGTCCGGATTACCCGTGAAGGGGTGTTTACGGGACAATGCTCTGAGCTGTGCGGCGTTAATCACGGCTTCATGCCGGTTTCTGTTAGGGCCGTTTCCAAGGAAGCCTACAAGGCATGGGTTAAAGAGGCCCAGGAAGAATACGCTAAATCCGGCGATGACAACGTTCGTGTCGCCAAGGCATTCAACTTATTAGCCCAATAATCCGGGCGTCTAAAAGACCGTCCAGAGGACCGGAAGGTCGAAACGTTTAGACTGGTATAAAAAGGTAGCAAGATGGCTTACGCAGACACGGCGCACGACGATCACACACCCAAGGGAATCGGCCGTTGGCTCTTTTCCACCAACCACAAAGACATCGGTACGATGTACTTGATCCTTGCCGTCTGTGCGGGCCTGATAGGCGGCGGCATGTCTTGGCTGATCCGGCTTGAACTGGCTGAGCCTGGCATCCAATTCATCCAGGATTTCCAGTTCTACAACGTTCTGGTTACGGCGCACGCCTTCCTGATGGTGTTCTTCGTCGTTATGCCGGCCTTGATTGGTGGTTTCGGCAACTGGATAGTGCCGCTGATGATTGGCGCGCCGGACATGGCGTTCCCGCGTATGAATAACATTAGCTTCTGGCTGTTGGCCGCGGCGCTGATTTTGCTGGTTATGTCAGCCTTGATCGGTGACGGCCCTGGAACTGGATGGACCGTTAACCCGCCGCTTTCCAATGCCGAATACCAACCTGGTCCAAGTATCGATTTCGGCATTCTCAGCCTACATTTAGCTGGCGCCTCCTCGATCTTGGGAGCGATCAACTTGATCACCACCATTCTCAACATGCGGGCCTCCGGCATGACGTTGCACAAGATGCCCCTGTTTGTTTGGTCCATGCTTGTCACGGCATTTCTTCTTCTGTTGGCCATTCCTGTTTTGGCAGGTGCCCTGACCATGTTGCTGACGGATCGCAATTTTGGCACCACGTTCTTCGATCCCGCCGGTGGCGGCGATCCGTTGCTGTGGCAGCATCTGTTTTGGTTCTTCGGCCACCCCGAAGTGTACATCATGATCCTGCCCGCTTTTGGTATCGTCAGCCAGGTTGTTTCGACCTTCTCGCGTAAGCCAGTGTTTGGCTATTTGGGCATGGCCTACGCCATGATTGCCATTGGCTTTGTTGGCTTCGTCGTTTGGGCTCACCACATGTACACAGTTGGCATGGGCGTTGACACGCGGGCCTACTTCCTTGCCGCGACGATGGTTATCGCGGTGCCGACTGGCCTGAAAATATTTAGCTGGATAGCCACCATGTGGGGTGGTTCCATCAGGTTTGACACCCCAATGGTTTGGACAATGGGCTTCATCTTCCTGTTTGTCCTTGGTGGCGTAACTGGTGTTGTCCTGGCAAATGCCGGTGTCGACATGGCCTTCCACGACACCTACTACGTTGTTGCCCACTTCCACTATGTGTTGTCACTGGGTGCCGTATTTGCCATCTTTATCGGCATCTATTACTGGTTCGGTAAGATGACCGGGTATCAGTATTCCGAAGTACAGGGTAAGATTCACTTCTGGCTGACCTTCATTGGCGTCAATCTGGTATTTTTCCCGCAGCACTTCTTGGGTATGGCGGGTATGCCGCGTCGTATTCCAGATTATCCGGATGCCTTCGCAGGTTGGAATATGGTTAGTTCCATCGGTACGGTGATCACCATGATTGCCACCTTCTACTTCTTTTATGTTGTGTATAGCGCCTGCAAGGCGAAAGTGCCTTGCGACGCCAATCCGTGGGGAGAAAGTGCGGATACACTGGAATGGACGGTTGCCTCGCCGGCGCCATTCCACACCCATGAGGTTGATCCTGGCCTTAGCGCCAAGCCGGCCGAATAACGGCCTAACGGAATAGGGACGCATAGACATATGAGCACCGCCAACCGCAAAAATGGCAAGACCGCCGTTGTGCTATTCGCCATTGCAGGCGGAATGGTTGGTCTTGCTTTTGCGTCTGTCCCTCTCTACCAGCTATTTTGTCAGGTCACCGGATATGGTGGTACGACAGTTACTGCGACAACAAAACCGACCGAAACGGTCGCCGCGGATGCCCCGGTAATTACGGTACGATTTGATTCTAACGTGGATTCGGCCTTGCCCTGGGGCTTCAGCCCTGACCAAAAGGAAATCAAGGTTCGTATCGGCGAGGAAAGCCTAGCCTTCTTTACCGCGAAAAACCGGGGTGGCAGAGAGATCATTGGCAATGCCACGTTTAACGTCACACCGTACAAAGTAGGGCAGTATTTCCAGAAAGTTGAATGCTTCTGTTTTACGGAGCAGAAACTGGTCCCGGGCCAGGAAGTTTCCATGCCTGTATCGTTCTTCGTTGACCCGGAGATGCTGAAGGATTCAAACGCAATGGATGTCAGGGATATCACCCTGTCGTACACATTCTATCGTGCCCCTGGGGACGAGGAAATTCAAAACAAGTCGGACAAAACGGCAAATCAGCTTATAATGAAATCGCAATCAAAATCTTAATCTAGCGGAGAAGTACTCATGTCGAGCGACGCAAAAACTCACCCCTATCATATGGTGAATCCGAGCCCGTGGCCCATTGTCGGCACGCTTGGCGCTTTCACGATGGCGACTGGTGGTATCTGGTTCATGCAGGAGGGCCCGTTGTGGTTGCTCCTTGTTGGCTTGGCTATTGTCTTGTACTGCATGTTTGGCTGGTGGCGCGATGTTGTCAATGAAGCCGAGAACGGTGTCGATCACACCGAAGTTGTTCAACATGGCCTGCGCATGGGTATGATCTTGTTTATCGCTTCGGAAGTGATGTTCTTTGTCGCTTTTTTCTGGGCTTACTTTAATGCAAGCGTGCCGGCACTGAGCATGGTCGCCCAAGAAGTATGGCCACCCGAAGGTATTGAAGTGATGCACACCTGGGGATTGCCGTTCATTAACACCCTGATCCTGCTGACGTCCGGCGGCACCTTAACAATGTCCCACCATGGCCTTCGCGAGGGTAATGCTGGCAAGTTGAAAATATGGCTTCTATTGACCGTTCTGCTGGGCTTTTTGTTCCTGGGCTTGCAGGTGTATGAATATGGTGAAGCGGCTTTTGCCTTCACTGACGGTATTTATCCGTCGACCTTCTATCTGGCAACGGGCTTCCATGGCTTTCACGTTTTTGTCGGCGCCGTTTTCCTGACCGTTTGCCTGTTTAGGGCCAATAAGGGTCACTTCACGCCGAAGCAGCATGTTGGCTTTGAAGCTGCTGCCTGGTACTGGCATTTCGTGGACGTGGTCTGGATATTCCTGTTCATATGGGTTTATTGGTGGGGTAGCTACGGCGTCCACTGATTGATCGTCAAATCATGAGACACAAGGCGGGGATCGCGCAGGCGTTTCCCGCCTTTTCTTTTGGTCATCTCACCTTTATATTGCCGCCTTCGCGCCCAAGTAAGTTTTGAAACACAGGACATCAGCAAAACAATGACCGATACCTCAACACCCAAGCGCAAAACTAATCGATGGTTCTTCGTCGTACTGGCCCTGGTTGCTGCATTTATGTACTTAAGTATCATTTACAAATTTTCAGCCTGATCTGATCACAACCAGATGATTGAGATTGCCCAGTTACCCCATGTTCTGGCCGTCGTTAACAGCCTGACCGTCGTTTTACTCCTGGCCGGATATGGCTATATCCGCAGCGGAGATATCAAGCGGCACCGCGCCTGCATGTTGTCCTCTGTTGGCATGGCCATATTGTTCATGCTGATCTACACCTATTATCATTTGAATGCCGGGCTGGCGAGATTTGGCGGTGAAGGGTTTATTCGCCCTGTATATTTCACCATCCTGATCCTGCACGTGATCGGAGCTATCGCCCTGGTGCCAATGGTGCCACTAACATTGCTGAGGGCCCTCAGGGAACGCTTCGATGCTCACAAGCGACTGGCGCGCTGGACCTGGCCGTTGTGGTTGTATGTTTCCGCTTCAGGCGTCATTGTCTATGTGATGGCTGTTCACCTCTATCCTTACGCGGGCTGATATGCAAGCTGCTGCCGGACTTCAGTTAACCACTTCCCCCGGGCTGCGCGGATGGGCCGGGCTGGCAGTTTTGTCGTTAGCCCTTGCCGGTGTCTTCGCCTTATTGCTAGCCGTATCGCGTATCCCTGGCGTTGAAGATATCGAGCTGTGGCCACTGGACTTTTTTAACAAGGGCTTGGTCATCCATGTGGTGTTCTCCTTCATTGTCTGGTTCCTGTCCGTTTTTGGGGCGATCTTAAGTATCGCGACGGTCCGTTTGGGCGCGAGCTCGGGTTCGATTGAAAAAATTCTGCTCGTTGCTGCCTATGCCAGCACCGTCATGTTATTTGCGCCGTCGTTCATGAACACGGGCGAAGCAACGCTGAATAATTATATTCCGGCGATCACCGACCCACTTTATTATGCAGGGCTTGTCACTTTGGGCGGGTCCTTGGGCATTATGGCCTTGCGCCTGATGATGGCCGTATCGACGAGCCAGGGACGATGGCGAGAACCACTTTGCTTCGGTGCGCTGGTTGCGGCGTTCCTATACGTGTTGGCATTGGCCGAGTTCATCATTACAGGGGTCAGTCTTGCCGGAGATGATTTTTCATACGAATTCAACGAAGCCCTGTTCTGGGGGGGTGGCCACACCCTACAGTTCGTCAATGTGGCCCTATTATTTATCGCCCTGGGAACATTACTTTCATTAAGTACGGGCGGACGCCATTCGGTTTCTGGAAAATCAGCGACGACGGCATATTTTGTGCTGGCTGTGACGGCAACTGTCGGTCTTTACATCACAGTTTCTTACGCCCCGGCTCACGAATTGTATTGGTCATTATTCACCGACCTGCAATATGGCATGGCCCTGCCGAGCTTGTTATTTGGCTTTCCCTTACTCATGGCCTTTATCTCGGTTCGCAATACTGATGGCCATTTTCCATGGCGCCAACCGGCATTTTTGTGCCTTGCCCTATCACCTATTGTCTTTGGCGTGGGTGGGATCCTTGGTCTGTTTGTTGATGGCGCGGACACCCGAACTCCGGCCCACTATCACGGCGTCATTGCTGGCATAAACCTTAGCTTCATGGGTTTGTTCTACGGCTTGTTCCTGCCCCTGATGGGCCGCGACCTGAAACCGTCACGCGCCGTGAATGCCCAGGTTTGGATGTTTGGCGGCGGGCAGTTGCTGGCAAGCATTGGTCTGTTCATGGCCGGAGGTTATGGCACACCGCGTAAAACCGCTGGCGGGGCCCAGAATTTGAGCGACCTGGGTGCGATTGTAGGTATGTCCTTAAACGGAATTGGCGCTTTGATAGCCATTTCCGGCGGCGTTATGTTTATTTGGATGATTGCCCGTGCGCTCATACGATCGCCAGAACAGCCTGCTGCCACTTAGTCGTCCATAAAAAGTTTTCCTGAGCGATCACAAAAAGTTCTTAATTTATTAACGGATAGCGTTGATTATATTGATAGATTCGAGACAAACCAACTTGACTTAAACACCTTCGAACAGCATCTTGCTGGGCAATATGGTATGAAATTTTACGATAAGACCAAAAACGGAACGTTGGGCGAATGATTTTAAAGGGTTTATTGGCGGCGACGGTGCTGGGTGCAGGTACTCTCTTGTCGGCTCATTTTGTTTTTGAGCAGACCGAGACCTACGCCAGCAATGAAGAGAACTTGACGCTTTCACTAGCCCCAATCTCGCTTGGCAATTCGGCGACAGCTGCGGCACTTACGACCCGTTCGCCGACAGATATTTCCGATGGCATAACGTCGTCTCAGGCCCCCGCTTTTGACGTTAGCCTGAAGGTTGGCCGCGGTGATACCTTGAGCGCCCTGCTAGATCGTGCTGGAGTTTCCAGGGAAGAAGCGGGTGGGGCTATCAAAGCTTTAAGGAAAGTCTTTAATCCATCGCGCCTTCGCCAGGGACAGGAAATCAGTATCGCGTTTCAGGCTGACCCCGAGGTCCTTACGCAAACCGGTAATGCTTTGTCCGGTGATTTTCTTGGGTTGTCCCTGTTGCCTGACTTTTCTCATAGGGTTGTTGTCAGAAAGAAAGGCGCTGGCGACTACAGTGCTAGCCGCCAGAAGCGTCAGTTGACGACCCGACCCGTGCGCGCATCCAATACCATTAATCAAAGTCTGTTCATGGCAGGCAATAAGGTACAGGTCCCTAACGCGGTTTTGGCGGAATTGATCCGTCTGTACTCCTGGGATGTAGATTTCCAGCGCGACATTCGTCCGGGTGATGGTTTCGAGCTGATGTATGAACAATATTCCGACACTCAAGGTAAGCCGGTCCACAATGGCGATGTGATTTATGCCTCACTGGAACTAAGTGGCAAGCGACATGCTATTTACCGCCATACCTTGGCAAATGGCGATGTTGATTACTTTGATGAAAAAGGCCAAAGCGCCAAGAAGGCGTTGATGCGGACTCCCATTGACGGGGCGCGCCTGTCATCGGGTTTTGGCCGGCGCAAGCATCCGGTTCTAGGTTACACAAAAATGCATAAAGGTCTCGATTTTGCGGCCCCGCGAGGTACGCCGATTTATGCTGCCGGAAACGGCACGGTTCAATATGCTGCACGAAAAGGGGCCTATGGCAAGTTTGTCCTTATTCGTCACAACGCCGACTATTCGACGGCATACGCGCACATGAAGCGCATCAAAACGGCTAAGGGTCGGCGTGTTAAGCAGGGCCAGATCATAGGATATGTGGGGACGACCGGGCGTTCAACCGGGCCACATTTACATTATGAGATCCGCCGCTCTGGGCGTCAGGTCAACCCGTTCAGGGTTAAAATGCCCTCAGGGCGCAAGCTTAAGGGCCAGGAGTTGGCTGCTTTCCAAAGCACCCGTGAGAAAATTGAGCGACAGTATGCCGAACAGGCTCAGCCCGTAAAGCTGGCCTCGCGTTAGTCCTTGGGTCTTTTAAACAAGCCGTTGGCCATGTTGCGGTTGATGTTGATTATGGTCTCCACATTTGCAGCAGACGGATGAGCCAGCGCTTTCAATGTCTGGCTATCGACAAAAATACTTAACTTAATAATGTCCTGACGCAGATCGTCCGGCAATCTGCCCTCGTCTTCAAGCAAGCTTGCCTGAAGGACAGTCCAAAGTTTTTGATTAGTATGAAGGGCCTCTTCATAAGCGGCGGCGTCAATTGGCTCTTGCGAGGCTGCATGAAGATTGCTGGCGGATTTGGCAAAGGCCTCGGCTTCACCGGCACGGCCACCTATGACTGATTTTTGAGTCTGCCCGTAGGCCTTTGTTGGGTCGACTGCCATTTAGAACAAACTGGCGACGGAGTTGTTTTTCTCATTGATCAGGTTAAGGGCGACGTTACCCAATTTCTGGCGCACTTGAAGGGCCAGAAGATTGACGGATTCTTCGGCCAAGTCTGCCTCGACTAGTTGGTCGGAGCCAACTTGCAAGGTGTTGCCCAGGTCTTCTGAAAACTGTTCGCGTACGTTCAGGATAGACACATCCGTAGAGAATGACTGTTCTCGGGCGCGAATTGTTGATGTTGCTGATTTAAGGGCTGCCAGGGCCGCATCAATGTCCGCATCAGTTGCCAGGTTACTGTAATCCGTTGTTGCGATCCCAATACCAAGACCACTGCGATCAGAGGCACTACCGGCAACAGTCAGTGTTTCCCCTTTCTCGTTGAGGGTGACTTCCAGTGATTGAGAGGGGCTTCCGGTAAGGTTGACACCAGCGTAGCTGTTGTCCGAAGAAATGTTATCGAGCTGTTGGCTAACCTTATCAAACAATTGTGCGGCAGCCTGACGCTCGGCGGCAGAGCCACCACGCGCCCCGGCGGCAATGGAATGCAATTGATCAACGGTGCGGCTCAGAGCATTAAGCCCAACAGAGGCAGCTTCAACCGTGTGCAGGCTCTTGCCTATGCCATCCTTGACGGCAAGCAGGTCACTGGCCCGGTTGCTTAGGCTGCGAGCCTGATAAAAGGCGGACGGGCTATCAAGGGCGCTTTGCACCTTATTGCCTGTGGCCAGATGGTTGGCTGTCTCGTTGGTAAGCGCCGCCGTGCGCTGTTGGCTATACAGCACTTGACGGGTTCCAAGGGATAGGCTTACAGCATCAATCATTCAAATAATATAGCTGGAAAGAGCAGTTTTAACAGTGACAGTCATCACAGGCCAAGCGTAGCCCATTTTGTTTGTTTTCAGATAGTTAGCCAGAATCAGCCTTCTTACCGTTAATGGTCAGGCCGTCCTTGTCGGCTGAAACTTTGACCTTGCTGCCATCTTTAATGGCGCCTTCAAGGATCATTCCGGCCATTGAATTCTGCAGGCTGCGTTGGATCACCCGCTTTAATGGCCGTGCCCCATAGACCGGGTCGTAGCCCGTATCGGCCAGCCAGCCTCTAGCCTTTTTATCAAGGTCAAGGGTGATGCCCCGATCTTCCAAAAGTGTATCCAGCCCTGCAAGCTGGATACCAACAATGTCATCCATGTGGCTGCGGAACAGGCGGTGGAACAGGATGACTTCGTCCAATCGGTTTAGGAATTCCGGCCGGAATGATGCGCGTACCACTTCCATTACCTGGGCGCGGACTTCCTCGCTGTCGTGGCCTTCTTCTTGTGCGGCCAGTATGTCGCCACCCAGATTTGATGTCAGCACGATCATGGTGTTGGTAAAATCAACGGTGCGGCCTTGGCCATCGGTCAGGCGGCCATCGTCGAGAACCTGCAGCAGCACGTTGAAGACATCCGGGTGGGCCTTTTCAATTTCGTCGAACAACACAACCTGATAAGGCCTGCGCCGGACAGCTTCAGTCAGCGCACCCCCTTCGTCATAGCCAACGTAACCGGGTGGTGCGCCAATCAGGCGGGCGACGGCGTGTTTCTCCATATATTCAGACATGTCAATTCGCAGCAGGGCCTGTTCATCATCAAACAGAAATTCTGCCAACGCTTTGGTCAGTTCCGTCTTGCCGACACCTGTGGGGCCGAGGAACAAAAACGAGCCAATGGGGCGGCTTGCGTCCTGCAATCCGGCGCGGGCCCTTCTAACAGCGTTTGACACAGCGCCAAGGGCTTCTTCCTGGCCGATCACCCGCTGGCGCAGGTTATCTTCCATGGACAGAAGCTTATCGCGTTCGCCCTGCAACATTTTATCAACAGGGATGCCGGTCCAGCGCGAGACGATGGCGGCCACATGCTCGCTGGTCACGGATTCTTCCAGCATCTTGTTGTTATCTGCCGCTTCGGCATCGCTAAGCTGCTTTTCCAGACGGGGAATCAAATCGTACTGAAGCTCGCCGGCTTTTTCATGATGGCCTTCGCGCAGGGCGCGATCATAAGCCAGACGGGCTTTCTCCAATTGTTCCATCAGTTTGTTGGCATCGGCGAGGACGGATTTTTCCGACATCCACTCTTTCGTTAACTTGGCCGAACGGGCTTCAAGATCAATCAGCTCGTCTTCCAGCTTGCCCAGACGATCCTTTGAGGCATCGTCACTTTCTTTTTTCAAGGCTTCGCGTTCGATCTTTAACTGGATGATACGACGATCAAGCTCGTCAATATCTTCCGGTTTGGAATCTACTTCCATTCGTAGCCGTGAGGCTGCTTCATCGACAAGATCAATGGCCTTGTCGGGCAGGAAGCGATCGGAAATATAACGGTTGGAAAGGGTGGCGGCGGAAACCAGTGAGGCATCTGCTATGCGGACACCATGGTGCAGCTCGTACTTTTCCTTGATGCCGCGTAGAATCGAGATGGTGTCCTCAACCGTCGGCTCGGAGATAAAGACCGGCTGGAAGCGCCGGGCCAATGCTGCATCCTTTTCAACATACTTGCGGTATTCGTTTAATGTCGTCGCGCCGACACAGTGCATCTCGCCGCGCGCCAGGGCTGGTTTAATCAGATTCGAGGCATCCATGGACCCTTCAGAGGCTCCGGCACCAACAAGGGTGTGCATTTCATCGACGAAAAGGATGACTTCACCTGCGGCGGCGGTAACTTCGTTAAGGACTGCTTTCAGGCGTTCTTCAAATTCACCACGGAATTTGGCGCCGGCAACAAGGGCACCAAGATCAAGAACCATGAGCTTCTTGTCTTTCAGGTTTTCCGGAACATCTCCATTGATGATGCGCTGGGCAAGGCCCTCAACGATGGCGGTTTTACCGACACCGGGCTCGCCAATTAAGACCGGGTTGTTCTTGGTGCGTCTGGACAGTACTTGAATTGTGCGCCGGATTTCCTCGTCGCGACCGATAACCGGATCAATCTTTCCTTCAGCAGCGGCCGCCGTTAGATCACGGGCATACTTTTTAAGGGCGTCGTAGGTGTCTTCGGCAGTAGCGCTGTCGGCGGTCCGTCCTTTACGTACATCCTCAATGGCCTTGTTCAGGTTTTGCGCTGTCACACCGGCATCCCCAAGGGCCTTGGCGGCGGCTGTGCCTGTGGCCAGGACAAGGGCAAGCAATAATCTTTCGGCGGTAACAAAGCTATCACCGGCTTTTTCAGCAATCTGTTCGGCCTGTTCGAGAAGTTTTCCGGTTTCCTGGGACAGGTAAATTTGTCCGGCACCAGCGCCTTGAACACTTGGCAGCTTGGCCAGCTCTGCTTCAACCTTGGCAAGTCCCTTGGCCGCATCGCCCCCGGCAGCACCAATAAGGTTGGCGGCCAGTCCTTCCTTGTCATCAAGAAGAACTTTCAGGATATGCAGCGGCGTCAGTTGCTGATGGTTCGCGCGTGTCGCCAGTGTTTGCGCTGATTGAATAAAGCCGCGCGAGCGCTCTGTATATTTTTCGAATTCCATTCGACCAAGAAACCTTTCTTTGTGACCGTGTTCCTTTGTCCCTGTTATCAGGCAACAGCGGAACACCTCATTGTGGTTTGCTTTAGTTAATATGGCCTAAATTCAGGCCGCCGCAAGGGCCTGCTGGTTCGTTGCTTGATATCAAGCTCGCTTGACAATTCAAGGACTTACGTCGATGTTTGCCACATGGTTGCTGAAATTTCCAAAATCTGTCGCTACCCGGTGAAAGGCTTGAGCCCGGAAAGTTTGTCCGAGGCGACCCTAGAGGTCGGCGGTGCGCTTTTCAATGACCGGCGCTTTGCCCTGGCTTTGGGATCGACCTTGTTCGACGCTGCGACACCTCACTGGCTTCCTAAATCCAGTTTTCTGGCCCTGGTGAAGAACGAGAAACTGGCTGCGTTGGAAACGGTTTTTGATGATGAAACAGATACCCTGCAGGTTCTTCGTGGCGGCAAGCAGGTGGCACGGGGAAAAATGACGGACACGGTCGGCCGCGCCATGCTGGAAGATTTTTTCTCCGCCTACATGAAAGAAGAGGCCCGGGGAAAACCGCGTCTGGTTGAAGCCAGGGGCGAGACTATTTTCACGGATCAAAAACGAAAACTGATTTCGATCATTAACCTGGCTTCGGTCCGCGATTTTGAACGGGTCGTCGGCAAGCCTGTTGACCCAATCCGCTTTCGCGCCAATGTCTATATAGACGGTATTGATCCCTGGTCGGAATTTGACTGGGTCGGCAAGGACATATCATGTGGCGAGGTCTCCCTGGAAATTATTGAACGCATTGACAGGTGCGGGGCGATCAATGTTGATCCTGAAACAGGTGAGCGCGATATGAATTTGGTCAACGCCCTGCAAGGGGGCTTTGGGCATGTTGATATGGGTGTCTTCGCCAAGGTGACAAAGGCGGGTTCTTTTGCCGTTGGCGATACTTTGGGGCCTTAGCCCTTTTTGTGAAAGATGAAGCCCAGGAAATTCAGGATTATCTGCGCTGCCAGCATGGCGGTGATGCCGCTATGATCATAGTCGGGGGCGACCTCGACTAGATCCATGCCGACTACGTCTCCCTTCTTTACTAACCCTTGCAGTATTTCCAATACTTCATAATACAGGAAACCACCATGGCTGGGGGTGCCCGTGCCTGGGGCGATGGACGGATCAAAACCATCAATATCAATGGTCACGTAGTAGCGCTTGCCACTGGGGATTCTGGCCAGGGTTCCTTGCACACCTAAATTCCTGACATCACGAACCGATAGAATGTCTGATCCTGCCGCGCGGGCGTCCTCATAATCACTGCGATTGGACGAAGACACATTGCGGATGCCAAGCTGGGTCATGCCGGTGACCCATGCCATTTCAGAAGAGCGCCGCAAACAGTTGCCGTGGCCGTAACGCACCCCGTGGCGTTCATCGACAAAATCCAGATGGGCGTCGAAATGGACGATGTGCAGAGGTTCTTGTTCTGAAAAAGCCGCCATACAGGGGGCGTGAATGGCATGGTCACCGCCCAAAATCACTGGCATGGCCCCGGCTTTTAAAATGGCCCTGACAGCGGTTTCTGTGTTGGCGTGGCTTTTTTCCGTGTCGGTGTGGACAATATCGGCATCGCCAATATCGACGATGCTGACAGTGTCCATAGGCAAGTAGGTGGCATCATCCTCGTGATCATAAGCGCCGCCATGGCCGAATGAAAACAGGGTCGAGGCCTCGCGAATGGCCCGTGGCCCAAAGCGCGCGCCGGGCCGGAACTGGGTGCCCATGTCGTAGGGCACTCCCAACACCGCCACATCGGCGTCGATGGCATCCCAGTCCAGACAAGGCTGGCGCTTGGCGAAGGTGCAGTGACCAACAAAGGGAAGATTTAAGCGTCCCTCATCGTATGAATTATCAGCCATAACTTTATCGCCTCCTGGATTGTGATTGGGTTCAATGAAGTTAATCGCCTCTATGTCTTGATAGGCAAGAAAAAAGACCATAAAAGTGTCTATGAAATTTCATTGCCGGAATGCAAACCATGAACATTAAATCCAGAAATATCACCGCTGTTGCCCACAGGGTTGCCCCCCAGGAGCGTTGGCGGATTAATGATCACAAAGGCGGTGTGGTGTGGTTCACCGGGTTATCCGGCTCCGGCAAGACGACCCTGGCTTTTGAGCTTGAACAGCGATTGTTTGCCAAGGGCTATCAGGTCTATGTGTTGGACGGTGATAACGTGCGTCACGGACTAAGTAGTGATCTGGGGTTTTCCCATGAGGACAGGACTGAAAATATCAGGCGCATTGGCGAGGTCGCGGCACTGTTTGCCGAGGCTGGAACCATTGTCATTTCGGCTTTTATCTCGCCCTATCGAAGTGATCGTGCCCTCGCGCGAAAAGCGGCCGGAGAGGGTTTCCACGAGATTTATCTGTCGGCTGACCTGGCGGCTTGCGAGGCGCGTGACCCGAAAGGCCTTTATAAGAAGGCCCACAGTGGTGAAATTCCCGATTTCACAGGGGTTTCTGCCCCCTATGAGGGGCCAGAGACGCCTGATTTGGGCATTGATACGGGAACCCTTAGTGTTGAAGACAGCCTTATCTTGTTAATGGATTATATCGATAAGGCCTTCAGGCCCTAAACGGAACGAAAGAACTTAATCGATATCCAGGGCGCGCTTGTACAGGTCGAGGATTTGTTCCTGTTCCAGGCGGTCCGACTGGTCCATTTTGCGCAAACGCACGATCATGCGGATCACCTTGATGTCAAAGCCAGTTCCCTTGGCTTCTGAATAGATTTCCTTGATATCAGCAGCCAGGGCCGCCTTTTCTTCTTCCAGACGCTCGATTCGTTCAACAAAGGACCGTAATCGATCTGCAGCGACACCGCCAACTTCCGTCATCTTCGACTCCTCAGGTAAAATGTAGGGGCGCAAGATAATCGCCCGGGTGGCGTGTTAGCAAGGCCATAAAAATAATTATCTGGTGGCGCTCACAAAACGCCGCTGACGGTTTCCTTCATCAGCATGTCAACAACATCGTTGAGGGCATCCTGCTTTGATTTTCCCCCCTCCAGGGATTGATTGTAGATGGCCAGTTGCCGGTGAGCACTGGTGCCCCCGTCAATGATGTTGTGCAGGTGCTCAATTTCCGCTGTGCAGTTCAGGGCTTCCGCATCTTCTGCGATCAAGCCAATTAATTCGTTGATCAAGTCAGCACTGGGCACCATTTGTCCTTTACCAAAATCCAGCAATCCTTCGTCCAGCCCGTAACGTTGGGCGCGCCAGCGGTTCTCGTTAATCAGCATATTGGCGTATAGACGCCAGCGTTGATTATCCCGGCGCAAGCGGTAAAGCATGCGAATGATGCATTGATAGAGCGCGGCTATGGCAAGGGTATCATCAAGGCGGGTGCAGACGTCGGCAATTCGCATTTCAAGTGTCGGGAAGGTGCTGCTGGGCCGGATGTCCCACCATAACATGGAGGCATCCTTGATGGTCCCCGCTTTAACCAGAACATCCACATGGCGGCAGTATTCTGCGTAGGAATCAAAACGTTCCGGAAGCCCCGTGCGTGGAAGTTCATTGAAAACACTTAAGCGATAGGATTTAAGCCCGGTGTCCTCGCCACACCAAAATGGGGATGAGGTGCTCAGGGCCAGCAGGTGAGGGAGAAAATAACTGACCTGATTCATTAAATCGATGCGTAGCTCCTTATCGTCAAGCCCCACATGCACATGCATGCCACAAATCAACAGTCGTCGGGCAACCGTCTGCATATCCTTGGCCAGGACATGATATCGTTCCTTGTCCGTATGGTGCTGTGTTTGCCATTCGGAAAACGGATGGGTCGAGGCGGCGATGGGGTGCAGGCCATGCTTGCCTGCGACCTCGGCGACGGTGCGGCGCAGGTGTGTCAGTTCCTCACGGCCATCGGATATAGACTTGCAAACACCGGTGGCGACTTCGATCTGGGATTTAAGAAATTCCGGCTTGATCAGATCACCCAGGCGCTCTTCACACTCACCCAGTATTTCCTCTGGTGGATCAACAGCAAGGCCACGGGTTTCCGGGTCGACCAGCAAGTATTCTTCTTCGATGCCCAGGGTGAAGGATGGTTCTTTGTTGGACATTTATCCCTCCTTAAGTGATGACTTAAAAGTGCTCGACCCTGTGTAAATTGTCGTGAGCAAGTATTTCTTCGAAGATGTCCGCTAGTATGTTGGCCCAATGGTGGGCCCCTTCAGGGGTATCAATTAAATCCTGGCGGATCTCCACGGCACAGTTTGGCAGCCCCGCAGCGCCTGCATGAAAATCAATGGTATAGGCAATTTCCCGGCCGGAATAGGGCTCATTGTCGCCAACGTGATAACGACCGTTTTCAACCGCTTTCAGCTTTTCAAGCAAGGGCACAGCGAGGCGCGGGTCCCGGTTCCACAGCACACCGATATCCCAGGGACGTTCCTCGCCGTCCATGGACGGGGTGAAGCTGTGTACGGAAAACAGCGCCGGGGCAGGCCCACGTCGCCACAAATGTGCCAGGGCATTGGCGACGCTATGATGATAGGGCCAGAAGAAGCTCTCGACCCTTGCAAGTTGTTGTTCCTCGCTTAAGTTGAAATTGCCGGGAACAGTTGTGGTGTCGCTAGTTTCCGGTATGGACCCGGGATCGCCCGGCTGGCGGTTTAGATCAATCAATAAGCGGGAATATCCAGCCAGAACTGCCGCCGCATCCAGTTTCTCAGAAAGCATGCGCGTTACGTCTTGGGCACCGATATCCCAGGCCACATGCAGTTCAAGGGCGCTTTCGTCCAGGCCAATGCGCCCCATGGCATGGGGGATGGCGCGCGAGGCATGGTCGCAAACCAGCAACATGGAAGCTTTGCCATCGTCATTCAGGACCGTAAAGGCAGGTGGGTCGCCCTCGCCAATAAGCGTCGCCGGAACGAGGTCTGGTAAATTATTGCTCATGCTTCTGTATAGCCCAATTGGGAGATGAATCTAGGGCTGTTTTTTCCATATGTTGGGATTTAACTAGCGGTCACCTGAAATAGCCTTTAAGAGCGATCTATGACAAATACTGAAGACTCAGAACAGGCTGCAGATGGCGGAACCCTGGAATCCGCTGCGGGTTCTCAGGGGATGGCTCTAACTGCCTTGATCCTGGGGGCGGTGACGCTTGGTATGTCGCCCATTCTGGTTCGTCTTAGTGAGTTGGGGCCAACGGCGACGGCCTTTCACAGGGTTTTTCTCGCCTTGCCCGTATTGTGGTTATGGAGCGCCCTTGAGAAACGCCGTCAAAAAGGCGCTCATGAGGTTGCCTCTACCCGACCACCATCAACACGCAAGGATTATGCTGTGATGGCCTTGGCTGGTTTTTTCTTTGCCGGGGATCTGGCCTTTTGGCATTGGTCATTACAGTTCACAACGGTATCTAACGCCACCTTTCTGGCGACGATGGCTCCGATCTGGGTGACCCTGGGGGCTTTTTTTCTCTTCAAGGAAAAGTTCTCTAAATTATTCCTGTTCGGTGTTGGTATCGCTATTTTGGGAGCCGGGGTGCTGATGGGCGATAGCCTGGTTTTGAGCAAGGACAGGTTATTTGGTGACTTCCTGGGGCTGATTACGGGAATGTTCTTTGGCGCCTATATGCTGACGGTCGGTCGCTTGAGGGCGCATTTTTCAACGTCGACAATTATGCTCTTAAGCACCGTCGTTACCGCTGCAATACTGTTGCCTGCCACATTGATCTCAGGTGAATCCCTGATCGCGGCAACATTAAGCGGCTGGGTTGTCTTGCTGTCTTTGGCTTTGTTGACCCATGTTGGCGGGCAGGGGGCGATTGCCTATGCCATGGCCCACTTGCCGTCGTCCTTTACCTCCGTCGCTATGTTGTTGGAAGGCGTTGCGGCGGTATTTCTAGCCTGGATTATTTTGTCTGAGGCCCCTGGCCCCTGGCAAATATTAGGGGCCTGTATCGTTATTGGCGGCATCGTTATCGCGCGTCGTGGCTCGCGCAGCGGGGCAGGGCAATGACAACATCATCAGAAAATAACAGAGCAGGCTTCTACCCTTGGCTGGTTTGGGGCCTTGCGGCACTTTTTTATTGTTATGGTTTTTTCCAGCGGGTTGCGCCCAGCGTCATGGTTGATGAACTCATGACCGACTTCGCCGTCAATGCAGCGGTTTTGGGAAATCTGTCGGCTTTTTACTTCTATGCTTATGCGTCATTACAACTTCCTATTGGTGTCTTGGTCGATCATTGGGGTGCTCGCCGCATGCTGATTGGCGCGGCCCTGTTATGTGGCCTTGGCAGTTTGTTATTCGCCAAGGCCGATAGTCTGACCATGGCATATGTGGGTCGTTTGCTGATTGGTGCCGGTGCCGGATTTACCTGGGTTGGCACCTTGAAGTTGGCCTCTCAGTGGTTGCCGCCGAAACGCTTTGCCCTGGTCACGGGTATGACCTTGATGTCCGGAATGATCGGCGCGGTTGCCGGGCAGGCCCCGTTGGCTGCTGCAGTTGCTGCCTTTGGTTGGCGTGGCACCCTACTCGTCGCGGCCTTCGTTGCCTTTGCTATAGCGGTATTATTATGGCTGATTGTGCGCGACAAACCGTCAAGTGTTGTCCATGAGGTAGCGACACAAACCGCTGGATTGCTGCACGGCCTTAAGTTGACCATGAAAAATTGGCAAAGCTGGTACGCCGCTGTTTATGGCGGCACAATGGCTGCGTCCATGTTGGCCTTTGCCGGATTATGGGGGGTGCCGTATTTGATGCAGGTATATGGCCTGGACAGGCCGGTTGCGGCGGCCTCAACATCTATATTGCTGATCGGATGGGGGATCGGTGCCCCCTTGGCTGGCTGGCTGTCGGATCATCTGGGCAGGCGACGATTGCCCATGCTGATAAGTGCGCTGAGCGTCCTGATAATCCTTTCGGTTTATATTTATGTTCCGGATTTGCCCCTGGAAGTAATTTATACGTTGCTTTTCCTGCACGGGGTATTTAATGGCGGCATGGTCGTTTGCTTTGCCGCGGCACGGGAACACAACAGGCCGGAAAGCGCCGGGGCGACTCTTGGATTTGTCAACACCATGGTGATGGCATCAGGGGCAATCTTCCAGCCTTTGATCGGCTGGTTGCTTGATGTCAACTGGGATGGTGTCATTAATGCCGGGAGCCGGGTTTATTCACCTGAGGCCTATAAAATGGCCTTTCTTAGTCTGATCGCGTGCAGTGTTGTTGCCGTTGTCATGGCAGCACTGCTTCGCGAAACCCACGGACGTAATGTTCTGTCTGAGACTGAAGTGCTTGAATAAAGATCCTCTTCATTCAGGAAAATCACCGCAAACAGCCGAGATATCCTAATCTTCACAGATGGTGATGTCGTCGAACATGACGCGATTGACGTAACGCTCTCTTTTTTGGTGATATGGGGTGAGCCTGTGATATAAGGATTCAATGAACACAATTGTTACGGTTTTGCCCTACTTGATAGGCATTTTTGCCATTGCGACCCTAATTGTTCTGGTCGGTGGATTGCTGGTTATGGCTGGCAATGAAGCGGCCAATGATAAATACTCCAACGTCCTTATGCGCTGGCGTGTCGGCCTGCAAAGTATCACGCTCGCTTTGCTCGCCTTGCATATCGCACTGAGTAGCATTTCTTAAGGCATCAAATCCGCTGCGTTGGGCGCCCTGAAAATTTTGGAAATTCCACATGCGAGATTACTGGTTGGTTGTTAAACGAGGTTTGATCCGGCGCTGCCCCAAGTGCGGCGAAGGCCACATCTTTACGGGATACATTCGCCTTATGCCCGAATGCCCTGAATGCCGGGAATCATTTCGTAATATTCGTTCCGACGATGCCGCCCCGTGGGCGACTGTGCTGTTTGTCGGTCATCTAGCAGCTTGGTTGATCGGCACCATGATCAAGAGCGACGTTTCATCCATGAACCTGATTTTAATTGTGCTGTTGTTTGTCTTTGTTGCCGCTGGCGTCACCTTGCCGATTATGAAAGGGGTGTTTGTCAACTTGAACTGGATCAGCGGCTTGCGCTATGCAGACCCTGGCGACCCCGCCGAATAAATTTTACAGCCGACAATCGGTATTGATTGTGTATGGACTTTTCTTGTAGTGGCCCAGGAAGGGATTTTTTTTAATGGAAGAAAATGGTGCCGCCGGACAGAATTGAACTGTCGGCCTCGCCATTACCAATGGCGCGCTCTA